>Ga0082212_10002120_pt1 | contig 29212 bp, 27 predicted proteins | sample TergutNt197P3_FD_71548 | JGI IMG/M metagenome (GOLD analysis project Ga0082212, IMG submission 71548) | Neocapritermes taracua P3 segment gut microbial communities from Petit-Saut dam, French Guiana - Nt197 P3 | ecosystem: Host-associated > Arthropoda: Insects > Digestive system > Gut ...
AACGACTGACGAGGGCTACGCGGTGTACCTCACGAGAAGGGACACGATATGCCCTGTAATGGTCAAGAGCGCGGTGGGTATCCTTGAGGAACTCGGATACTGAGTAGTTAGTAGTTAGTAGTTTTTGTAGTCGTCGGATGCAAAGAGGCGGGGCAAAGCCGGCTGCGCCGGCTTGGATGATGGCGGGAGTGTTGCCCAAGGCTCCCAGGGAGATCCGTGAACATGGAAAGCTCTACACGACAGACCCGGGCGCCGCGCGCAGCGGTGCGGAATGTGACTCTGGCGGTTGCTTATGCGATCCTATGCGCGCTGCTGCTCACTTCATGCAAACGTGAGGCCGCGCCTGTTTCCCCGCCGGAGGAGACTGCCACAGTCTCCGAAAGCGTTTCCGCGACTGCGTCCGAGCCCGCGCAGGAGACAAGCTCCGGGATGGCCGGCGATATATCTTCGCAGACGCCGGGAGGCGCCGAAACGCCGCTGTCTACCGGCCGGCCCGCGCATGAGGTCCCCTTGCCCGACAAACAGGACCTTGCCGGATTATGGGAAAGAATAGACGGATCCACAGCAACGATACCTTTGACACAAGCGTTATACGACCACATCAACGCAGGCGACTGGCCGCCGGTGCACTATACGACGCCGGCGGCTTATGAACGCCTGATCGAAGGTTGGGCGGACTTGATTTTTGTCACATACCCCTCGGATAACGAGTTTGCCGCAGCCGGTAGAAACGGCGTTGAGCTTGAGATAGTCCCCGTCGTCAAGGACGCGCTTGTTTTCCTTATCAACGCAGATAACCCCGTCGCTGACGTCTCCCGCGCGCAACTGCGCGACATCTACACCGGGAAAGTAACCGGCTGGGGCTCTCTTGGCGGCCTAAACGAGGACATTGTTCCTTATCAGAGGAGCGTGGACTCAGGCAGCCAGACTCTGTTTCTCAGGCTGTTGATGGAGGGTACTGAACCCATGAAGCCCCCCTCTGAATGGGTGACGGAAACCATGGGCTCGCTTGTAGAGGCTGTGTCATACTATGACAACTCCAGGAACGCGCTTGGCTTCTCCATGTTCTACTATGTCAACAACATGTACGGAAACAGCCGTTTCAAACTGCTGAGCGTCGATGGCGTCGCGCCGAGCCGCGATACCATCATGGACGGAAAATACCCGCTCGAGGATTGCTACTACGCCGTCATGCGCAAAGACACACCGGCGGACAGCCCGGCGAGGCAACTGGTCGGCTGGCTGTTGGGAGACAGCGGGCAGGAGCTGGCTGCGCAAGCCGGCTATATACCGCTGCGCAGGCTGGATAACGCGCCTGCGGGAGCCGCAATTGACCCGGTATACCTCGGAGATGTCGAAAAATCCGCGGGGACCGGCGGTACTGTGCTTAAGCCGGATGACAGCGACGTTGTAACGGGGAACATCAGGCGGCCTCTATCGGATATGTTCTACGACGGCTTTAACTACATAAAGTTCATCAACGAGGAGATCATTGCTCAGCTTGACCGGTTGGAAAACGAGGATTTCAGGTTCACCTGGGGCGATGACAGGCTCATACGCCCGTTTGCGGGCATACCGAACGATTACCCTAACTTCGAGATAATTCGCAGCGAGACGTATTGCAGCCTGGTTATCAGCTTTCCAAACGGCAATCCTTTCTTCAAACCAATCAGGGACTCCGCAAATTCTATGGTATTCTACATAGCCCTTACCGAGGACCTCAGCCCTTACGGAGTGGGCCGCAGGAGCTTTACAGTCTCATACGACTTCGCGGGGAAGCTGCTGCCGCACGTAAATCTGTTCACGCTGCAACTGGACTTCAAGGACAACCCGGATGTCTCAGACCGGATAAACGCCGCACTGCGCAAATGGGTCGAAGGATTCCCCGGCGGAGAAGATACTGTTTCGTTGTTGGAGAGCTTTACTGCCTGGTACGGCAACTTTTCCGATAACGACGCATGGGCTTACGGGCTTCAGCCATCTTACGGGATGTGGCAGGACTACCTGTCTGTGAACTACTGCCTGCAGACCTATGACGGCCCCTCAGCTAATATGCCTATGGTATACTCTATCTGCTTTGACATAAGGACCGGGAAGCAGGTCGACCTCGCAGGCCTGGTCCCGTCATTTCTCGATTATTCCAACGCATACTGCTTCACCCCGGCGGACTTCGATTCGCTGGAGCCATACGGCTACCCTCACCAGGAAAGCCTGCCGCAGGGCTACGTCCCCGGCGAAGGTTCGGTAATAACGGATGCCTGGGTCATGTACGGCAATCTTTGCATATATATCACGGAACCGGGAGGCCGCGTTCTGCAAGCAATGTTCTGGTAGTTAGTAAGCCGCCCATTTTAGTAGCGTGATGTTACTATTCCGCAGCAACGCCGTAAAAAAACTGTTGACAGCCTCCGGGGCATTATGTATAATTCACTTCCGACCGGAAAAACAGGAGACATTATGTACAATAAACACTCACTTGACCATACTCACGCTCATGCGCACCACCACGCGCATCATTTTCGCGCGGGGACGGTCAAGTTAGTTGTAATGATGTGATTCAAAGCCGGATAAGGCGCAACGAATCCCTCAGGCAAACTTGAAAGTCCGCCTGAGGGATTTTTTCATTGCCAAGCGAAGCGAGGGGTCAACACGCCTCTCCACCCGAGAAACGACAGGAGGCAAAAATGAGAAGGATAACAATCGCGTTGCCAAAGGGGCGGCGACTGCTGGGAGGCGCGTACGCGCTGTTCAAGGAAGCCGGCTTTCGCTCCGAAGCCCTGGAAAGCATGCTCGGGGAAAAAGAGCACAAACAACTGGAGTACAGGAGCGACTGCGGCCGCGCCGAGTTCATTCTCGTCCGAATAGCCGACATCCCGCAGTATATCGACAAAAACTGGGCCGACATAGGCGTCTCAGCGTTCGACTGCTACCGCGAGTACGAACTATCCAGCGTTACGGCACGGCATTCGCTTCGCGGCGATAACTTCCTCAGCGACATATTGCCCGACCTGCGCCTGTGCAGTTCCTCACGCTTCTGCGTCGCGGGAAAGCCGGAGCTCATGGATTTTTACGAAAAATGCAAGGTGAGCGACGATAAAATCATTACTGTCGCCACTCAGCACCCGAACATCGCATCCAAGTACTTCGCGGGGAAGGGGATCGTCGCGGACATTGTCACGATCAACGGCTCGAGCGAGGTCATGCCGAAATTCGGCGGCGTCGACGCAATTTTCGATATAGTGGAAACCGGCAGCGCCTTGACCGAGAACGGTCTGGTAGTGTACGAGGAAGCCATGCCGATACAGACCCGGGTGCTCGTCAGTAAGGCGGGCTTGAAGTATGACGAGAATATTGGGAAAATGATCGGAGACTTGCACAATGCAATTAAATAGGGGCATATCCAACGCAAAAACGCGAGCGCCGGAAAATGAGGCGGCAGTCGTCGAGGCTGTGCGCGCAATCATAGACGACGTGAGGAGCAACGGGGAGAGCGCGGTCAGAAAGTACGCGCAGAAGTTCGACGGCTTTAGTTCCGGCGCTCTGCTCGCTTCACCGGAAGAGATAAAAACAGCGGTGGAAGAGACCTGCGAAGACACGATAAGGATACTCAAAAGAGCAGCCGGCCAAATCACTGAGTATCACGCAAATCAAGTCGAGAAATCCTGGTTTTATCACAAAGAGGGTAATGTCGTCATGGGCCAGCTTGTGCGGCCTTTGAGGCGCGTTGCCCTCTACGTGCCGGGAGGGACTGCCTCATACCCCTCGACTGTGCTGATGAACGCGATACCCGCTAAACTCGCGGGAGTCAAGGAAGTGGCGGTTTTCACCCCCGCAGGAGCAGGAGGAGAAGTCGCGGCTCCAATACTCGCAGCGGCGGCGTGCTGCGGTATCGACAAGGTTTACAAGATCGGAGGCGCGCAAGCAATTGCCGCGGCTGCCTACGGCGCCGGATGCATTCCAAAGTTCGATAAAATCGTCGGCCCCGGCAATATCTATGTAACCGCGGCAAAACGCCTTGTTTCCGGGGACGTGGATATCGATATGGCCGCAGGACCTTCCGAGGTGCTGATTGTCGCTGATGACAGCGCGAACCCTGTATACATCGCCGCCGATATGATGAGCCAGGCAGAACACGACAGGCTATCCCGCGCAATACTTATCACGACGAGCGAGAGAATTATCGAGGAGACCGAGCAAGAGCTTGAAAGGCAGGCCGCAGGCCTGGAACGCGCGGATATTATTAGGGAAAGCATTGCCGCGAACGGTTGCGCTATTTTAGCTGGGAGCCTGTCAGAAGCTTTTGCGCTCGCAAACGAGATTGCGCCCGAGCACTTGGAAATACTGACGCGCGATCCGCTCGGCAAGCTGCCGATGGTAGAAAACGCGGGTTCCATTTTCCTCGGCGAGTACACCCCCGAACCTTTGGGTGACTACATGAGCGGGACGAACCACGTCCTGCCGACCGGAGGAGCCGCAAGGTACCGTTCGCCGCTTGGAGTATATGACTTTATAAAGCGCAGCGCGTACAGTTGCTACTCAAAAGAGGCGCTTGCATGTTTCAAAGACGATGTCATGCGCTTTGCTAAACTCGAAGGCCTGGACGCCCACGCGAACTCCATTCAGGTTCGATTCGATGAGTCCCGGTAGGGGGGCATACTCTCCTGCCTGTCAGGCTTGGCTGGCGCATACAGAGTTGTGGTATCCTGAAGAATGAGGTTATGTCGTATGAGTTATCTATCGCAAAAGGCGCAGCAGCTTACTCCCTATGAAGCGGGGTACCAGCCCCCGGACCAGGGGTGGGTCAAGCTAAACACAAACGAAAACCCCTACCCTCCGTCTCCGGACGTCATGAAGGCGCTTGAAGAATCCGGAGTCGCCCGCCTGAGGCTATACCCCGATTCGGACTCGAGCGCGCTGCGCAGCGCAATCGCCGACTGCGCCGGAGTCGGCACTGAGAATATCTTCTGCGGCAACGGTTCTGATGAAGTCCTCGCGCTTGCCTTTCAGGCGTTCTTTTCCGGAAAAAACGACGTGCTGACCCCTGATATTTCATACGGGTTTTATCCTGTCTGGGGAAAAATGTATGACGTCGGCCTGCGTTTTCTCCCCCTTGACGAAGCGTTCACGATTGAGGTTGCAGCATACAGGAACTCAGCAGGCGTAGTAATCGCGAACCCGAACGCGCCAACCGGGATCGCCCTGCAGATCGAGGAAATAGAGGCCATTGTCCGCAGCAATCCGCAAGGCGTAGTTATAATAGACGAGGCATATGTTGACTTCTCTTCTTGCGGGAGCGCGGTCGATCTTATCGGCAAGTACGAGAACCTGCTGGTCGTAAGAACCTTCTCGAAGTCGCATTCGCTTGCCGGGGCGCGAGTCGGGTATGCCGTGGGCGGCGCTGAGCTTATCGGCGCGCTGCAAAAGGTGAAAAACGCATTTAACTCCTACCCCCTTGATATGCTCTCGCAGGTCTGCGCCGCGGCAGCGATAAAGGACGTAGCATATTATTCGGATAAGCGCGATATTATAGTCGAAACCCGAAAGCTTGTCGAAAGCGAGCTCAGTTGCGCACCCTCTCAGGCAAACTTCATATTCTGGAAAACACAAGACGGTAAAGCTATGTATGAGCACCTTTACGCAAACAAAGTGCTTGTTCGCCACTGGGATAAGCCGCGCATTAGCAATTATCTGAGAGTCACAATAGGCACGCGTGAGGAAATGGAGGTTTTTTTGCAATGCGTAAAGAAGTATTAGAGCGAAAAACGAGCGAGACTATCGTTAAGATCGAGCTGGATCTGGACAGCGCGGGCAAAAGCAGCACAGACACAGGAATAGCCTTTTTCGACCATATGTTAAACCTGTTCGCGTTTCGAGCAGGGATAACGCTGGAGGTCGCCTGCAAAGGCGATTTGGAGGTGGACGGGCATCATACCGTAGAGGATATAGGAATTACGCTCGGGCAGGCTATCTCGAGAGCGCTTGGCGATAAAAGCGGCGTCGCGCGTTATGGCTCTGCCAGGCTGCCAATGGACGAATGCCTCGCGCAGGTCGATCTCGATTTGTCAAACAGGCCTTATCTCGTGTTCAACGCTGCATTTTGCGACAGCACCGCCGACGGCGCGAAGTACGAGCCCGGAGGCTTTGAGACAGAGCTCGTCGAAGAGTTCTTCAGGGCGCTGGCGGTAAACGCGGGTATCACGCTGCATATCAACCTGCTGTACGGGAAGAACACCCACCACAAGATCGAGGCAATCTTCAAAGCCTTTGGCGCGGCGTTCGGGCAAGCCATCAGGACGACCGGCGACGGCGCGACTTCTACAAAAGGAAGAGTCTGAATGGCTCGTCTCCGGAGGACGGGATGAGCGAAGAAAACACACCCACGAAAGGACATATCGTTAATGGCACTGATAATACCCGCAATCGACATCATGGGAGGCCGTGCAGTCCGGCTGCTCAAGGGAGAGTTTTCGAAAAAGACCGACTACGGGGACCCTCGCGACGTCGCAGCGGAGCTAATGCGCCTTGGCGCGAGCTATCTCCACATAGTAGATTTGGATGGGGCAAGAAGGCCGGTAGGCGCCGCCGAAAGCCACGGTACGCTTGAGCAACGTCCGGCAGACAACTATGACGTCATCGCGGAAATAGCGAAACTCCCCGGCCTTCACATCCAGGTCGGCGGAGGGATCAGGACCCGCGACGACGTCGAGAGATACCTGAACATTGCAGACAGGGTCATACTCGGCACAAGCGCGGCGCAGTCGCCCGGGTTTGCCGCTGCGTGCGTAAGGAATTACGGAGCGGACAGGATCGTAGTGAGCGTCGACGTCGCGGATGGAGAGGTCGCAATCGGAGGTTGGAGCGAGTCAAGCGGCATAGCGCATCTCACATACATTGAGACGCTGAAGGGCTCCGGCGTCGAAACCGTCGTTGTTACTGACGTATCAAGGGACGGTACGCTCAGCTCGCCAAACTGGGAAATGTACGGGCAGATAAGAGGGATCAATGTTATTGTCTCCGGCGGTATTGCCTGCGATGAAGACGTCCTGGCGGCACAGAAGTATTACGGCGTCATAATCGGAAAAGCATATTACGAAGGGAAAGTGAACCTGAAATGGCTATTGCAAAACGCATAATCCCCTGCCTTGACATCAAGAACGGCAAGGTGGTGAAGGGGGTGAACTTCGTCGGCATGGAAGACGTCGGCGACCCGGTGATATTCGCGAAAAAGTATGAGGAACAAGGCGCCGATGAAATAGTTTTCCTCGACATAACGGCTACCGTAGAAAAGCGCGATACGACATACCCGCTAATAAAGAGGGCAGCAAGCGAGCTCTCCATACCTATAACTGTCGGCGGAGGGATACGCTCAGTCGAAGACTTCCGCAAAGTCCTTGACAGCGGAGCGGATAAAGCATCTGTGAACTCAGCCGCTGTAACAACTGCCGGGCTGCTAAAGGAGCTGAGCGCCCAGTTCGGAGCGCAGCGCGTGGTAGCAGCTATCGACGGGAAGAAAACCGGCAGCGGTTTTAAGGTGTTCATCAACGGCGGGACCGTAAATACAGGCCTCGACCTGGTAGAGTGGGCAAGAGAATGCGAGGTCTCAGGCGCTGGGGAGATCTTGCTTACATCAATGGACGCGGACGGCACGCGGGATGGTTACGACATCGCCATGACAAAAGCAGTATGCGACGCGGTAGCGATTCCCGTAGTCGCAAGCGGCGGCTGCGGGAGTATCAGCGACATAGTACAGGTTTTTGGGGAGACCGATTGCGCGGCTGCGCTTGCCGCAAGCTTGTTCCACTACGGGATCGCGACAGTCGGCGACGTAAAACAGGAGATGAAAAGAGTTGGCATCGATATTTGAAAAACAAGAGCTGATCCCGGCGGTCGTGCAGGACTATTATACCGGGCGTGTGCTCATGCTCGCTTACGTCAACCGGGAGAGCTACGATTACATGCTCGAGAATAAGGAGACATGCTTCTGGTCGCGCTCGCGCGGAGAGCTGTGGCACAAAGGCGAAACCTCCGGTAACATACAAAAGATTATTTCGATGTCTTTTGACTGCGATGGCGACACGCTGCTGCTGCAGGTCGAACAAACGGGCAGCGGCGCGTGCCACACAGGTTCGTACAGTTGCTTCGGGGAAGAGCAAGGCGGGTTCTACATTCTCGACGAGGTGTTCGAGCTGATCGAGGACAGAAAAGCCAGCCCGGCAGCGAACTCATACACCAACTACTTGCTCAATGAGGGGCTCGACAAAATCTGCAAAAAGATAGGTGAAGAGAGCGCGGAGACGATTATCGCGGCTAAGAACGGCAGCAAGCCTGAGCTGCTTGGCGAGATTTCCGACCTGGCTTATCATCTGCTCGTTTTGATGGCAGCGCAGGAAGTATCACCGCGTGACATTATTGCGGAGCTAACTGCCAGGCATGGCGTCGAAGGGAACTTAAAGAGCAGGAGCGCGCCCGAAGAGCATGAGTACTAAAGTGGGTTGCGCCCCTGCACCCAGCGCCCGGTTACCTGCGCTTTCCGCTGCGCTTAAGATAGTCGGCTTTGATATCTTTACTCCAGTCATCGCTTAGGCTCGCTCCCAGCGGTGCTGCCCTGTACTCCGAGACAGCCTGGCTCATCACCGCGTAGTTGAGCTCTACGCCTTCGCTGTCGTTGCAAAAGTCTACGGCGCGGTTACGGGCAATACCGAAGCGGCCCGCGACATCGATGGCGTCGATGTTCGCGCCAAGGAAGATGAACTCCCAGGCATATTTCGCCTTTTGATGCTCAACCATGGACTTGATCTTGCTGTAGCTGAACTCTCGGCTCGCGTTCTCCATGCCGTCCGTCGTGATAACGAACAGCACCTTTCCCGCACGGTAGTCTTCTGCCGTGCCTTTTTGCACTCCGCCGATTTTGTTGATGGTCGTGCCTATGGCGTCGAGCAGAGCTGTGTTCCCGCGCACAAAGTATTCTTTTTCTGTGATGGGGCTGACTGCTTTGACGTCGATGCGATCGTGCAGGACTTCATACTGATGGTCGAATAGGACAGTCGTAATTCTGCACTCGCCGGGCTCCGCCTGCTGCTTAGTAAGCATGGAGTTGAAGCCTCCGATCGTATCGCCCTCAAGGCCGCTCATCGACCCGCTGCGATCAAGGATAAAGACCAGTTCTGTAAGATTTGTGTTCATTTGTCATGCTTCCTCTCTTTTTGTTATGTGCAGAGTATACCAATGTTCCACCGCGAAAAGGTCGCATGACAAGCGACAATTGTTGGTTATTGTATTGTCCTTAGTGGTGGTTCTGCTCAGACGCCCCTATTGAAAATCCAACGGCTTGTCTATGAGCTACGCTCGGCTTCTCGCTTATCACTAATTGCACTTTTCGATGCATCCTACTTTGTTTTTTTCAATTTAACTTTTCAACTTGACTATTTAACGTCAAAAGGTTATAATAAGTTAAATCGCAAAGAAGGTGATGTCTTGCTTGACTTGACCGATATGCTCGGTATCAAAGTAACTTCTGAGCCGTGGGATGGCGCAGATAATGTTCCATATATTTTCAACGAAACATATCGTTTGCATAAAGTTTTTTTTGAAGATACTCAATGCCTGTTCGCGGAGCCGAGAGGCGAAACGCCTACTATCCAAGCGATTGTTAAGCACTTTGAACGGCTGCGCGAAGCCGCCGGTTTGCCGGTTGTCTTGAAGATGAACGGATTATCCGGCGAAAGGCGTAAAACCCTGATAGAAGCCCGTGTGCCGTTTATAGCGACCGAACAAGTATATCTCCCGTTTATGGGCATTGTTTTGCAGGAACGCCTGTACAGTGAACCGAAACCGAGAGAGAAACTCATGCCGTCAGCACAGCTTCTTTTATTCGCCTATCTGTATCAAGACAAGAATAAAATGTATACAAGTCCGATGGCAGACAAACTCGATGTAAGTTCTATGCAAATAACGAGGGCGGTGAGGCAGCTTCAAAAGCTGAATATGTTTGACGTGTCCAAAGAGGGAGTACAGGTCGTAATCAACGGCAAGACGAACCACCGGGCATTGTTTGAGCGGGCAGCCCCCTTTCTGATTGACCCGGTACGCGAGATACTTTATATATCCCGAAACGAGCTCGTAAACACGCTTCCATACTCCGGTTTGAGCGCGTTGTCGGGAATGTCTATGCTATCCGCTCCGCAGCCGGACACACACGCCTATTACAGCAAGACCGATAAACTGCGCGGCGAGAACAGCTTATCCGACCGTGAGAAGCAGGTGCGGATAGAGGTATGGAAATACCTCCCGACACTGCTTTCCCCGCAAGATAATACAGCCGACCCGCTATCCGTTATCGTTTCACTTCAAGAAGAACGGAATGACGAGCGGGTTGACCAAGCGATAGAAGAATCTTTGAAGAAAATGTGGGGTTAGTAAAATGGATAGCAGCATCATTGGGCGTATGCAAAGTTTCAAAGAGTGGTTTCGCGGTTATGAGGACAATTTCGTCATCATAGGCGGCGCGGCCTGCTCCCTGATTATGAGCGAGGAAGAAGTTGATTTCAGACTGACAAAAGACGTTGATAATGAGGGCGCGTATCTTGAAAAGCACGAGGATTTCTATCGGGCGTCACGGATTAGGGCGTCATGGGCGTTAAAACATAAATATTGGGCGTCACGTCTGACATTTAGAAAGCCTGTAACCGTTGCAGTTACAGGCTTTGTGGCGGAGAGGATGGGATTCGAACCCATGGTAGATTGCTCTACACGACATTTCCAGTGTCGCACCTTACGACCACTCGGACACCTCTCCGTTTCGTGTTGCCAGTATACTCGTGTGCGGGCGCTATTGTCAACCCCTTGAGTTATTTACTCAAAATTACGCAAAGCGTCAGTTGCAATTCACTGTCTGCCCATCAAGGGCTGCGCGGTATGGTTTTTTTGTTGAGGGACTATCGGTGAAAAGGCCGGTAGCTGACCAGCGAACCAAAGGTTCGCGAACAACAAAAACCATGCCACGCAGCTCTGCAAACGGGCCAGCCTCCGAAACAGTAACAAGCGTCATGCTAATGCGCCGTCCCTGCGCTATACGCAACGCCTCCGAAGGAGGCAACGCCTCCGAAGAAGGCAACGCCTCCGAAGGAGACAACGCCTCCGCATGAGGCGGTGCGAAAAATCTTGAAGTGACTGTGCTGCAACGTGAAAAGGATCCTTCGCAAGCTCAGGATGACACAGTCGCAGGCTTTTATTCGCCCTCAATTGTGATTTGTTCTTGACAGGCGTATTGCGGGGCTATAGAATGTACTGATGATGGTATGAAAATAAACCGGAATGGAGGTACGTAAACTTACGATGTTTGATTCCCCGCTGAATATATTGATCTTCGCCGCCGCTGTGATCGTTGCAGCCGTCGGATTCTTCTTCCTGGGCGTCATATACCGGAAAAAAGTATCGGAACGCGAGATCCAAAGCGCCGAGGAGAAGGCAAAAAGGATCATAAATGATTCGATAAAGGCCGCAGAAAACAGAAAACGCGAAGCTCTTTTAGAAGCCAAAGAAGAGATACACAAAAACCGCAGCGATTACGAGCGCGAGGTCAAAGAACGCCGCGCCGAGATGCAGAAACAGGAACGCAGGCTCCAGCAGAAGGAGGAAATGCTCGATAAGAAAAACGACATTATCGAAAAGAAAACCGAAACCCTCACAAAAAGGCTTTCCGATCTTGAAGCCACCCACGAAGAAGTAGCGGCTCTGAAGCGCAGCCAGTTTGAAATGCTGGAAAAGATATCAGGGTACACAGTCGAAGAAGCAAAGGCTTTCCTGATAAAGAACCTTGAATCCGAAGTCACCCATGAGGCGGCTATGAAAATCAAAGAGATCGAGTCGCGCCTCAAAGACGAGGCGGATCAAAAAGCAAGAGAATATATCTCGCTTGCGATCCAGCGCTGCGCGGCGGACCATGTCGCGGAAGCGACAGTCTCCGTGGTCCCGCTGCCCAACGACGAAATGAAAGGCCGCATCATAGGCCGCGAGGGCCGGAACATCCGCGCGATAGAAACGCTGACGGGAGTCGACCTGATAATCGACGATACTCCGGAAGCCATCACTCTGTCGAGTTTTGATCCCGTCCGGCGCGAAATAGCTCGCATCACACTCGAAAAACTGATTCTTGACGGGCGCATACACCCCGCGAGGATCGAGGAAATGGTCGACAAAGCGAAAAAAGAAGTCGACGCTACGATAAAGTCCGAAGGCGACAGGGCGACGTTCGAAACGGGCGTCCACGGACTGCATCAGGAGGTAATCAGGCTGCTCGGCAGGATGCATTACCGCACAAGCTACGGCCAGAACGTTTTGAACCACTCGATCGAGGTCGCGCATATCGCCGGGCTCCTTGCCGCCGAACTCGGCGCGGATATAATGACCGCAAAACGCGCCGGCCTGCTCCATGACCTCGGTAAATCCATCGATCACGAGGTCGACGGCAGCCACGTAAATATCGGCGTGGATCTGGCGAAAAAATACAAGGAGAACGACGAGGTCCTGCACGCCATACACGCGCACCACGGCGACGTGGAGCCGAGAACCATCATCGCCTGCATAGTGCAGGCGTCCGACTCCATTTCAGCAGCCCGTCCCGGCGCCCGGCGCGAAAACATCGAAAGCTACATCAAGCGCCTTGAGAAACTTGAAGAACTCACATGCTCGTTCAGCGGCGTCGAAAGCTCATACGCTATCCAGGCGGGGCGTGAGATTCGCATCATGGTCAAGCCCGACGAGGTCTCAGAGGATCAGATGATCCTGCTTGCCCGGGAGATAGCTAAGAAAATAGAGGCTGAACTCGAGTATCCGGGTCAGATCAAGGTCAACCTCCTGCGCGAGACAAAGGCGATAGAGTACGCGAAATAAATGTAAAACGTAAAACGTAAAATGTAAAATTATTACAAAAGGGCGGGTAATCCCGCTCTTTTGCTTTCATGCTGCTGTTCTATAAGATTCTTTGGTCGCTTTGCTCCCTCAGAATGACATGGAAAGCTGTCGCAGTGGAATCACACCGCGCCGGAACGGCGCATTCCACACTCCACACTTCACACTTCGCACTTCGCATTTTACATTCTACATTTTACATTCTACATTTTAATGCAGCGTCTTCACCTTTATCAGCCGGGTAATGTTCTCCCGCTCGTTGTCGCTGAGTTTCATCTTTATCATCCGGATGTTCTTTATCAGGTTCGGGATTATCATGAACTCAAGCGCGTTGACCCTGCGCCTGAGGGCCTCTATCTCGGCGGCGAGAATATAGCAGTTTTTCTCCGCGACGGTCAGTTGCAGCAGTACCGGGAGCAGATCGCGCATGTCGTGCTCTGTCTTCGAGAGCAGCGGGCTGGAGATCAGCGCGCTGGACGGTTTGACTTCCCTGACGTCGAAGTTGACGTCCGCTATCGAAACGCCCATCCAGTTTTTTCTCCCGATATCGGCGGAGATCATTATTTCCTTGCTCAGAAACAGATTTTCGACCTGTTTGTACGGAAAGCCCGCGACTGAAAGCCCGGCCTGCGTCGAAAACGTCTTGATGGACGAGTTCACACGGTCGCGGATCTCGCTGGTTTCCCTGAGCAGGCTGATGAACCTTCTTATTAGCTCGTCCTGCTTGTCCTTCAACAGTTTGTGAGCTTCTCCGGACGTTTTCAACCGTTTGGTAAATCTGGAAAGCTCCATCCTTGTCGGCGTAATTCGCATATCGTCCTCGCAAACTTCGTTCCCTTTCACCCTCACAGGCTCGGGCATTCATTCCGCTTCGCCGGGCTTCGCATCGGTTTTACCGATAGTCAAATTACCTACGTCTGCTACTACATTTTACATTTTACGTTTTACATTCTACATTCAAATTTACGCCTCAACCGGGGCAGTACTTGTCGATATATTCCTCGCCGATCCTCTTTAGCTCGCTTCGCGGCAGCATCGCAAGCAGTTCCCACGAAAGATCCAGGCTCTCGATTATCGAACGGCCATTGAAAAACCCCTGCTTCAGGAATCTCTGCTCAAACGCGCCGGCGAAACGCGCGTAATTCCTGTCCAACTCAGAAAGCGCGCTGTCGCCCAGGATAGCCGACAGCTCTTCCGCGTTTTTCCCCTGAGCGTACGCCGCGAAAACCTGGTTCATCACGCCCGCGTGATCTTCCCGCGTCTTGCCTTCGCCGATCCCCTTATCCTTGAGCCTTGACAGCGAGTTCAGCACGTCGATCGGCGGGTCTATATGCTTATCGTACAGCTCGCGCGATAAAATGATCTGCCCCTCTGTTATATACCCGGTCAGATCGGGTATCGGATGCGTGATGTCGCCCTCCGGCATAGTAAGGATCGGTATCTGCGTAATAGACCCTTTCTTGCCGCGGATCCTTCCCGCGCGCTCATACAGAAGCGATAAGTTGGTGTATAAGTAGCCCGGATACCCCCTCCTGCCCGGGACTTCGCGTCGGGCCGACGAAATCTCGCGAAGGGCCTCGCAATAATTCGTCATGTCATTCATTATCACAAGGACATGCATATCCTTGTCAAACGCGAGGTATTCGGCTGCTGTCAGCGCCATCTTCGGCGTGGCGATGCGCTCCATGGCGGGGTCGCTCGCAAGATTCAAAAACAAAACGGAATGATCCAGAGCCCCGGTGCTCCTGAAATCCCTTATGAAGAAATCCGCTTCCTCGAAAGTTATCCCAAGGGCCGCGAAAACCACCGCGAACCGCTCGTCGTCTCCGAGCACCTTCGACTGGCGGGCTATCTGCGCGGCCAGATCATTATGCGGAAGACCGGCTTCGGAGAAGATCGGCAGCTTCTGTCCGCGGACAAGAGTGTTCAACTGGTCTATCGACGATATCCCGGTTTGGATGAACTCGTCGGGATAATCCCGCGCGATCGGATTTATGGCTTCGCCGCTGATATCAAGCTGCTTTTTTGGAATGATAGGCGTGTTGTTGTCAATGGGGCGCCCCAGCCCGTCGAAAATCCTTCCGATCATATCCTCGGAAACGTCGAGAGTAAACGGCTTGCCCATGAATCTGACTTTGGAATCCTTTGGCATGATCCCGGCCGTGCCTTCAAAAACCTCGATCAGCGCGGCGTCTTCATGTATCTCTATTACCTGCCCGCGCCGCTTTTCACCGCTCGCCATTATTACCTCTACCAGTTCGTCATAAGCGGCGCCCTCGACGCCTCTGACTTCCAGCAGCGGCCCGGCCGCCTTGGTTACGCTCCGAAACGACTTGATCATTTAGTACACTTATTCCTCATTCAACTTCAGCTTCATCGTTTCCAGGACCCTGCGCATGTTCTGCCCCGCGATATCGACAGCGTCGACGGACTCTTCCTTCACGAACTTTGCGCGGGCGATCCTTTCCCGGACGCCTTTTGTCTCGGCATAATACGCCGGAAAACCGACCGGCCCTTTGTCTATAAGTTCGAGCGACTTTTGGTAAAACTCTATTATGAGCCTGAGCATCTTGAACTGCTTCTTCAGCGACGAGTGCGAATCGACCTCATGGAAAGCGTTCTGCTGCAGATAGTCTTCCCTGATGGATTTCGATATCTCAAGCTTCAGCTTATCGGCGTCGGATATCGAGTCAAACCCCACAAGCCTTACTATCTCCTGGAGCCGGTTCTCCTCCTGAAGCAGATCGAGCGCCTGCCTGATCACTTCCGAAATGTTTTCATCCACGAACCGGTCATAATACGATCTTGCGGCTTCTGTGTACAGGCTGTACGAGTTCATCCAGTTAATCGAGGGAAAATGCCTCCGCCGCGCGAGATCCGAGTCCAGTCCCCAGAAAACCTTAACGACCCGAAGCGTATTCTGAGTCACCGGCTCGGAAATGTCGCCTCCGGGCGGTGAAACCGCGCTTATCGCCGTCACGCTTCCTTCGCGCCCGTGAGGCCGTCCGATCGCGACCGTCTTTCCGGCGCGCTCATAATAGTTGCTGAGCCTGCTCCCGAGATACGCCGGATAACCTTCGTCGCCGGGCATTTCCTCGAGTCTTCCCGACATCTCGCGAAGAGCCTCGGCCCAGCGGGAAGTCGAGTCGGCCATGACCGCCACGTCATAACCCATATCGCGGAAGTATTCCGCGATCGTTATACCGGTGTAAATTGACGCTTCTCTGGCGGCGACAGGCATGTTCGACGTATTGACGATCAGTACGGTCCGTTCCATTATCGGTCTTCCGGTCAGAGGGTCGATCAGCTTATGAAACTCATTCACGACGTCGGTCATCTCATTGCCGCGCTCTCCGCACCCGATATAAACTACGACGTCCACGTTCGACCATTTCGCGATCTGATGCTGCACCACAGTCTTTCCGGCTCCGAAAGGACCCGGCGCCGCAGCCGTCCCGCCTTTCATCACCGGGAAAAACGTATCGATGACCCTTTGACCGGTCACCAGCGGCTGGTTGGGGTTGATCTTTTCGGTGATCGGCCTTGGCGAGCGCACCGGCCATTTCTGTATCATGTCGATCCTGTGGACGAAACGGTTCTCGTCTTCAATTTCGCATACTATATCCCCGACCTTGAAATCGCCAGCCTCGATCTTCAGCACTTTACCGCTTATCCCGTGAGGCGTCATGATTTTGTGCGAAACCACAGCTGTTTCGGGGACGGTCCCCAGGATGTCGCCCGGAAATACGGTCTGTCCGGGTTCGACCGCCGGCGTGAAGCTCCAGCTTTTTACGCGGTTGAGCGCCGGTATGTCTATCCCTTTCTTAAGAAAACTGCTCCCCGCCGCGACCATATAATCGTCCAGCGGGCGTTGTATCCCGTCGAACATCTGAGTTATCAGCCCCGGGCCAAGCTCCACCGACAAAGGGTATCCAAGACTGACAAGCGGATCTCCATAAGAGAGCCCCGCCGTTTCCTCATAGACCTGGACGGACGCCACGTCGCCGTTTATCTCAACTATTTCCCCTATCAGCCTGTTTTCGCCCACATGACATACATCCTGGACCCCGGCGCCGCTCATGTTGTTGGCGGTCACCAGCGACCCGGCTATACTTAGTATCTTTCCTTTTGTCAAGCCTTGAGCCATGCCATCCTCTCGTTACAGGGGGACTTACACTCCCCGCAGTTCAACACTCTACACTCTACGCTCTACACTCTACGCTCTACACTCTATATTCTACATTCAACATTCAACATTCAACATTCAACATTCACATAACGTCCATCCCGACGGCCCTCTCCATCATCTCTTTTGCCATCAGTTTGGAATAGCTTTCGCCGTCACCGCTCTCGCCGATCGGCACAAAAATCGGCGTCAGGCTGTCGCGGCATTTGTCCAGAATATCCCTGACCGAGAAACAATACGAGTCCTCGATATATATGATACCGAAATTACTCTGTACCGCCTCCTGCAGATACTCGCGCAGCTCCGGGACCGACGGCGGAGTGTACGTCGTGAAACCGAACTGCAAAAACGGGAACAGCAGCGCCTCGCTCCCGATCACGAGTATCTCATAACTCATAGGGTATCCTCATCCTTCTTTGTATCTCATACGCGCTGTAACCGCTCTTCTTGCCGGCAAGCAGTATCCTTATGTTCTTGATCTCCATAAACTTATTGTAAAAATAAGCGCAAATCGGCTCGATCCCGAACGCCATGAGCTTGCAAGCCTTGGTCTTTTCGATCAGATAGTTGTCGATCAGGACGTCCAACTCCTCAAACAACTGCCGCCTGCTTTCAGCCGCCTCCCAGATAGGCTTGTATTTCCGCCACATCGGGAACTTTTCCGCCTCATCGGGGCCACCGTCGATCATACTCAACCACTCGCTCAGCGGGTAGCCGCCCCTGTCCGAGAACGCCTTTTCAAAATACCCTTTCGGGCTGCCTGCCGCCATCGACTGGAAAAGTATCGAAATATTGAACAGATCGACTTTTTCGGCGGCGAACGCTTCGATCCCCGGTATGCCGAGACTGCCGGCGATCGTCGTGAACGCGGCGAAATATGTCCTGTCAAGAATGAAATCGACGTCATACATGTCCTTCGACCCAAGCGCCTCAAAAAAGCCCGACGTCAAAGTTTCATTCATCAGTATATTATCCGACTCCCTGACGGCTGCTGAGCGTATAGTCCGCAGCGAATAGCTCCCGTATGATATCGCCAGACCGTCAAGCCTTCTGCCCGTAAGCCTTTCTTTTACGACGAGCTTCATATTGTGGATATCATAGTCCAGCGCGAAAGCGCGCCATATCAGCGGCGTCGGCGCGATTTCCTTCATCAGGTCGAAAGTATCCTTCATCAGCACGTCAAGTACGCTGCCGTAATTCAAAGTATCGGCGCTCTCATACGTGTGAAAGTAATTCATTTTATTCAGCTCATCCAGCGCGCCCTGCAGGTCCGCCGTATTGTACAGGATATCGTACTGGAACTGCTTCAGCAGTTTACTGTCTTCAATGCAAATGATCGTGTTGGCGACAGGGTAAATGCCGCTCCGCGCCCGCATAGAAACCTCCTCATTCAAACATCCAGTCGCCTGAGTTCCCGAAGATCTCCTTCATCAGCGACGCCATCTGCCTGCTTTTCATATCGTCGACAAGATCCTCAAACAGATGGTCGTACTCGACTCTGTCGCTGCGCAGGATGAAGCCGCTTCTGTTCGGGATCGTCTCGGAGCTCAGCGCGATATCCAGCCCGACATTCTCGCCCATCGCCTCCCCCAGCGCGCGCCCGCTGAGTTTCCCCTCGGATAGCGCCCCAAGATGCATGGTGTAGCTCCCCTTCAGCCCCGCGACGGCGGCCTTGAACATAATAGAAAACTCTTCGACCGCGACGTCTTTGAGTTTTGTGACCGTCATATCGAAAATCTCGCTTGTCAGTTCATGCTGAAAGATTAAAAGCTCGCGGTTCAGCCGGCTGCGCTGGTATTCAAGCCGCCGCGCGTATTCGTGTTCGTTATGCTTTCTCAGGACTTCGCGCTGCTTATCCGCTTCGTCGCGGTACATAGCGTTCTCGCCGTCGATCTCCCGGTCAACAGCGTTTTTTTGAAGCGAGTAGCGTTCCGAACCGTGCTGCTCGGCGTCTTCCTTTATTTTCAAAGCGATAGCCTGGATCCCGGCTTTCATACGCCCCCATCTCCTTCGGTAGTTCTACGGTTTCCACGGGCGTTTTCGCCCCCGCCTCCTTCGGTAATCCTATGGTTTCCACGGGCGTTTTCGCCCCCCCGCCTCCTTCGGTAATCCTGCGGTTTCCACGGGCGTTTTCGCCCCCCCGCCCCATTACAGCACGATAAGCACAGAAATGACGAACGCGAAGATCGCGTATGTCTCGATCATCGCGGAATAGAGCACGCCTTTCGTCGAATGTTCAGGCTTTTTCGCGAGTATCTGCATGCCGGCGGTCGCGGTAATCGACTGCTGTATCGCGGTCAGGTATCCTGTGAGACCCATCAACAGGCCTGCTCCGATATTTCTCAGCCCGATAGTAAACGTCAGACTGTCGTCGATTTTCATGAATATCAGAAACCCGACAATAAAACCGTAGAGGCCCTGTGACGCCGACATCATCTGCAAAACAAGGGATTGGCCGAACTTCTCCGGCTGCTCCGATATCAGGGCGGCGGCGGCCTTGCCTATCATAGACGCCCCTCTTGCGGAACCGATACCGGAGAGCAGGATCGATACGGCGATACCGATGATAGTCAGTATGAGCGGCATGTTGTCAGTAACCATAGTCTTCAAATGTACTCCATCCTTTCAGAAACCCGGCGCGGTCTTGCCCGCTGCTCTCCACGCGTCGGCTCGACGCGTTATTTCTCCACGCGTCGGCTCGACGCGTTATCTCTCCATGCGTCGGCTCGACGCGTTATCTCTCCATGCGTCGGCTCGACGCGTTTTTCACTTCTCAGCAGAGTCGGTAAAAACGACATTTTTCTCCGCCGCCTTGAACGGCTCGAACCTCTTTCCGCCTCCTGTGTAGAACTTCCCGAAAAACTCTATAAACTGAAGGCGTATCCCGTGCACGTACGCGCTGAGCATGGACAGGAATATATTGAGCGCGTGCAGAATGACCGCCAGCAGTATCCCCAGCGTCACCCGCGCGGCGAAAGGAATAAAGGATATGATCGTGTTGAATGCCAGCGCTACGCTCCCTCCGGCGACGCCGAGCGCCATAAGCCTGGTATAGCTGATGAAATCGCCCAGATAACTCATAGCGCCATAGAGCGAGTACAGCCCCTTTCCGATTCCCGCCGGCCACCGCTTCCCATACTGCACAGCAGGGCAGACGACGATAGACGCAACGCCGACCGCCATTATAACCGTTCCCGCCGCAAACAGCGCGCCGCTTTCAAACCACGGGGTCGCTCCGGCCAAGATCATCACGCCGCCCCCGAAAAACGCCAGCAGCCACGCCAGCCCGCCTGACACCATGTCATAATACTTCTTCAGTTTGATTTGGTTGATCACATGTAATACGAGCCCTGCCATGATATGGAAATACCCCAGCACAAGTGACAGAAGCGTCATCTGGATGATGTCCTTCGTGATCGAAAGCAGTCCGAACGGCAGCTGCACCCCGAAAAACGTGCCGAATACCAGCCCCCACCCCATTATCGGGAAGGACAGATAATACAGAAAACCGACAAAACTCCTTGTGCTCCGCTTGACTTTCAGAAATCTTCTGACCACGAACCCTATGAGGAACACCGCCAAACCGTAACCTATATCGGACACCATCAACCCGAAGAAAACCAAATAAAACACAGTAATGACGGGCGTCGGATCGATCTCGTCGTATCTGGGCAGGCTGTACATTTCGGTCAGCCGCTCGTAGGCTGCGGAAAGCCTTCCGTTTTTCAGTTTGATTGGGACGTCGTCAATATCCCCCTCCTTGACGGCGCTGATCGAAAGGCGGTAATCTTCGGCAGGTATACGGTCGGCGAGCAGCCTCTCGAACCGGGCGCGGCCTTCGGACACTATCCACCCGTCTATCATCACGTCGTCGCCGTCGTATTTTACCTCCAGAGACATCTTCTTCCGGATGAGAGTATTGAGGTTATGATCCTCTGCAAACGCAAGTATCTGCTCATATTTCGATTGCTCGCCGATCAGCCTGCTGATCTCCTTTTCATCGTCAAGCAGAGTCCTCTCTTCACTTTCCAGATCTTTTTTCGCTTCATCCTGCGGTTTGTCAAACGGATACTCCTCTGCCGAGAAGGAGAACTCGTTGATATAAAGGTTCAGCATCCCCAGAAAGCTGTTATGGCAGAATATCAGGAAATAAACGCGGTCGCCGTCTTGCAGGATCCTGTCAAAAGCCACGCCTTCGTTTTCGTGCTTGGCAAGGAGTTCCGAAAACTCGTCAACATGTTTTTCGTGCACTGAGCCGTAAAACGCCTTCGCCCTTTGCAGCCTGTCAAAATCGAGCGGATTGCAGCTCAAAAGCTCCCAAAGCTTCATTTCCTCCTGCAGCCTTGTGACCTCGCGCCTTCTCTTCCTGTTGTCCGACAGCCATCTGTCGGTGTGTATGACCTCTTCGAGGATCTTTTCCCAGTCGCTCTCTTCTATGATTTTGACAAACTCCGAAATGCTCAGTTTCTTCTCTTCGCTCTTAGTAAGAAAACTCAGCATATCCGTCGGCTCGCGCCCTTTTATGATCCCCCTCGCCGCTTGTATCTCTTTTAAATTCTTCTCGGTCTCCCGTATGACCTTGTCTATCTCGGTCTTTTGGGCCGGAGGGATGGACGCTTCGTATCCGGTCTCGATATGTATGCCCTGGAATCCCTGCATCAGGCGCAGGACCTCGTCAAGACGCCATTCTTTGAAAGTCAGGGCGAGCTTTTCCATTTTAGCTATCGCCACAGCAGAGATAACACCTCCTCTTTCAGGAGTTCGCTTATCCTATCAGCCTTTTTTTCTTGGCGGGCTTTCATTTTTTTCTTCAACCGCTCCGCCTCTTTCTCCATTTTTTCACTTTGGGTAGATAAGGACTGCTCCAGTTTTTCACCCTCTGATCTCTCAAAAAACTGAAGGTCATTCTTTAGCCCCTCTATATATATTTGCTGCTCTCTTCTGCGGTCCTCGACATATATCTCCGCATCCATAACAGCATTTTTTACAGCGCTGTGGTATTCAGCTTCAGATTGCAGCAATAAAAATAAAGCGTCTTCTTTCAAACGCAGCAGGCTCCTTTCCCATATGGCGCAGGTTTACATAACTGCTCTGCAGTATATCAATAAAAATAATAACCGTCAACAGTTTGACGGCTAAGAAGTGTGATAAATTAACAAAAGTGTTACATTTCAGGGGGTATCTTTCAAGTAGCACGTCACGGTCGTCCCCTCGCCCTCGACGCTGTGGAGCTCTACCCTGCCGCCATGGTACTCGGCGATATGCTTAACTATCGAAAGCCCCAGGCCCGTACCGCCCGTCTTTTTTGAGCGCGATTTATCGACGCGGTAAAAACGCTCAAACACGCGTTCCTGATGCTGTTCCGGGATTCCAATTCCGGAATCTGACACAGCAATTTTGCAAAACCCGTTACCCTCTTTCGCCAACTCTATAGTAACGCTCCCGCCATCCTTATTGTATTTAACAGCGTTATCGACAAGGTTGTATAAAAGTTCGTCTATCATACGGCTGTTTGCCGAAATCTCAAACCTCTCGCCGGCCAAACGCATATCGACGCCCGAATTGTCCCTCAGCGCGCTTATGACCCTCCCGGCCAGTTCCCATAAATCAAAGACCGTTTTATCCCTTGTACCGCCGCCCTCGTCAAACTCGGAAAGCCGTATAATATCGTCGATCAGAGCCAGAAGCCGCCCGGACTGCTCCGTTATCCTTGCGGCAAAACTCTTAACATCCCCCTCTTTAGCCATGCCGCTCTCAATCATTTCCGACAGCGCGGATATAGTCGTAAGCGGCGTTTTTAGCTCATGCGACACGTTTGCGGAAAACTCGCGGCGCTGCTTTTCCGCCTGGTAACGCACGGTTACGTCCTGGAAGAGAATGACCGCCCCTTTCGCTCCCGCGCCGGAATTGACAGGGCTTATGGACACGCCAAAAACCTTGCCGGCGCGTTCCATGAGCATTTCCACATTTTCACCCGAAAGGCAGCGCTCCACCGCATTGCTGAAATCCTCCTCGCGGCAGATGTGCAGGATACTCCTTTGTTCCATGTTGTCGCCGAAAATATCCCGGGCGCTTTTATTCGCGGTCATTACCACCGCTCCGCTGTTTATAAGGATCAAACCCTCGTTCATATTCCCCGTGATTGCTTCGATAGTGACGGCGCGGTCGGAAAGCTCCGCTATTTTCTCGTCTAGCTCCCGCTTTTGACCGTCGATCTGGTTCACATAGGGTTGCAGCTCGTCATACACAGCGGAGTTGACGCCGCTGAAACCTATGCCCCTCAGCGGTTCCATGATACGATCCGTCAGGGCTCGCGCGACGAACCTCGCTATAAGCAGCACGATCAGAGTGACCGCTACCGCGACAGGCAGCGAAACGGCAAAAACCTCCACTATCCCGCCTACCGGCCGTGAAAAACGCAAGACACTACCGTCGTTGAGCCTTACCGCATAATAATACATCTCTGTCCGCAGTGTGCCGGAAAGGCGCAGAGCCTCGCCCACCCCGGTTTCCAAAGCTGAAATGACCTCCGGCCTGCTGGCGTGGTTCTCCATCCCGGCCGCGGTAGACCTACTGTCCATCAAGACGTCGCCATTAGGCGAGATTATCGTCATGCGAGTCGTTTCCGGGTCGATATTGATATAGTCGGAATAATTGAATTCGCCGTATATGCCATTATTCAAAAGCTCGGCCATAAGCATGGCGTGATCCCTAACGGCGGCAAGCTCCTGTTTTTTTGCCGAGTTATGGAACACAATACTTAGGAGTACGGCAATAACCAAGACGCAAGGCACAGTCAACCAGATAATACTCGAATAAATACGTTTCTTCATATAACTCTACACTCTACATTTAACACTTCGCGTTTTACACTTTACGTTTTATTGTTCACTCCAGCTTGTAACCAACATTCCGCACAGTCTTTATCAGATTGCCGTATTCGCCCAGCTTCTGCCTCAACGTCTTTATATGCATATCGACAGTCCTGCTCTCGCCCTCAAAATCAAAACCCCAAACCGCCGCCATTATCTTCTCGCGGCTCAGTACAAGCCTCGCGTTGAGCATCAGGCAGTATAAAAGCTCATACTCTTTATAAGTCAGTTTTACCGGGATCCCGCCGGATGTGACCACACGCCTCGCGTGGTCGAGCGCCAGCCCGGAGAACTCCATTTTTTCATCCTGCGCGTCCCCGCTCCTGCGCAGGACGGCGTTTACGCGCGAAATCAACTCCATGACGCCAAAAGGCTTTGATATATAATCGTCAGCCCCCATATCGAGGCCCTTTACCTTGTCATATTCGCTGTTTTTCGCTGTCAGCATGATGACAGGCAGCTTGTTCGTCTTAGTCGCGCTCCGCAGACGCTTGAGTATCTCCAGACCGTCGTCTTTTGGCAGCATGATGTCAAGCAGAACCAGCGAAGGCATGTCTATCTCTACCGCTTCAAAAAACTCGTCTCCGGTTTCAAACCCGACGGCCTCAAATCCGGCGGAAACCAGCGCGTAGACCACTATCTCCCGGATATCCTCATCATCCTCAACAATAAAAACCCTAGGCGTCATCTCATTCCCCCACGTGTCTGCCTGTTATCGAAAAAACTACCCATTCCGCGATATTAGTCGCATGGTCGCCTATACGCTCAAAATACTTGGCTATCATCAAAAGATCGATCGCCTGCCCGCCGCAATCCTTATCGGCTTGTATCATCTCGATCAAATCAGACTTTACCGCATCGAACAAATTATCGACGACGTCGTCATATTCTATAACCTGCCGCGCCAGCTCAAGATCCATTTTTACATAAGCGTCGATGCTTTCGGTCACCATTTTTGCCGTCGCCTCCGCCATCTGCGGGATATGTTCCAGTTTTTTAATAAATGTCTCGCCTATCAGAAGCAGCGTTATCTCCGATATGTCAGCCGCCTGGTCGCCTATGCGCTCCATGTCAGTTATCATTTTCAGAGCGGCGGAAATAAGGCGCAGGTCTTTTGCCACCGGCTGCTGCTGTAAAAGCAACCTCAAACACAAGGCTTCAATATCCTTTTCCATTTGGTCGATCTCCAGATCGTACTTAACTGCCTCGTGAGCCATCGCCTCGTCCTGGTGCACCAAAGCCCGTATCGCAAGCGATATCGCTTTTTCTATCATAGCGCCCATCTCTATAAGCATATTGTTCAGATTAGCGAGTTGCTTGTCAAACTTGTTCCTCATCAACCGAACCTCCCCGTAATATAGTCTTCGCAGCGCTTATCGCGCGGCATTGAAAACACCTGTTCCGTGTCGCCGAATTCGACCATTTCGCCTAAAAGGAAAAAGGCCGTCTTGTCCGATATTCTCGTAGCTTGCTGCATATTATGCGTCACTATGACGACAGTGTAATCTTTTTTAAGCTCCGTAACCAGATCTTCAATCTTCGACGTCGAGATCGGATCGAGCGCGCTTGTCGGCTCGTCCATAAGCAGGACGTCCGGTGAAACTGAAAGAGCCCGTGCAATACAAAGCCTCTGCTGCTGACCTCCGGACAACGACAACGCGCTCTTTTTCAGCCTATCCTTTGTCTCATCCCAAATAGCCGCGTCTCGCAGCGATTTTTCCACGATTTCATCAAGCGCGCCTCTGGATTTGACCCCGTGCGTGCGCGGGCCGAACGCGATATTATCGTAAATGCTCATCGGGAACGGGTTCGGCTTCTGGAAAACCATACCGACCCGCTTGCGAAGCAAATTCACGTCTATATTGCCGTAGATGTCCTCACCGTCGAGTAAAAGCTGCCCCGTGATCTTGCAGCCCTCAATCAAATCGTTCATGCGGTTCAGGCTCTTTATCAGCGTCGACTTTCCGCAGCCGGACGGCCCGATAAAAGCGGTGATCTCACCGGCGCCGATATTCATGGAAATACTCTTAAGCGCCTGGAAATCATTGTACCACAGATTTACGTCAGATAATACGAATTTCATAGTGTCCCTCATTTTTCCCTCTGCTGGAATCGCCGCTCGATCGACGACGACAGCGCGTTGATACCCAGAACCACAACTAGCAAAACGACCGCGGTCGCGTACGCCTCGTCGCGGTAATGCCCCTGGCTTGCCAGTTGGTACACATGTAAAGCCAGCGTCCTCCCCTGTGAAAACAGGCTATCGGGGATCTTGATAACGCTCCCGATAGTAAAGACCAAAGCCGCTGTCTCTCCGACGATCCTGCCCACAGCCAGTATCACGCCGGCGAAAATACCCGGCAGCGCCGACGGCAGAGTTATGCGCATAACTGTCCGCAGCTTGCCGGCGCCAAGGCTGAAAGACCCCTCGCGGTAACTGTCCGGGATCGACTTCAGGCTCTCCTCCGTCGTCCTCATTATAAGTGGCAGGATCATTATAGCAAGGGTAAAACAACCTGCCAATATAGATTTGCCCCAACCGAGCCAATCCGCAAAGAAAATATACCCGAATAATCCGAAAACGATCGACGGGATGCCAGCCAGCGTCTCGGCAGTCATGCGCACCACTCGCACAAGCCTGCTGCCGCGCGCCGCGTACTCCACAAGGTATATCGCCGTAAAAATCCCGAGCGGGACGGCAATCAGCAATGTCAGCCCCACCATAAGAAGAGTTGTGACAAGCGCCGGGAAAAGCGACTGGTTTTCAACCGTGTACTTTAACGAGAAAAGCGACGGTGTTATATGCGGTATCCCCCTTACAAGAATAAAGGCTATCAAATACACGAGAACAGCGATCGTTATCAGAGCCGCTCCCCAAACTAAAATGAAACGAACCCAATCCATTGGCTTTTTCCGTTTTATCAGAGTAATGACATTCCCCATCGTCACATCTCCTCTGCTGCCGTAAGTTTGGCTTTACCGCCGCGTTTTTCCCTGTTTTGATTTAAAGTCGAAAACAGCAGGTTTATGATGAGAATGAAAATAAACAGCACGACGCCGGTCGCTATTAAAGCCCCGTTATGCAAGCTGCCATTCTCGACATAACCCATCTCTATGATGATATTTGTCGTTAAAGTGCGCACGCCTTTCAGGATTTCATAAGGCATACGCAAAACAGGCTGATTTCCCGCGACCATCTTTACGGCCATCGTCTCGCCTATAGCCCGCCCTACCCCGAGTACGACCGCCGCCATTACGCCCGACCGGGCGGCAGGCAAAATGACCTTAAAAACAGCCCGCTCATGGCTCGCGCCCAGCGCGACTGCCCCCTCGTAAAGCTCCTGTGGCACGGCGCGTATATTAGTCTCCGCAATACTTATCACGGTAGGCAAAATCATGATCCCAAGCAGAATAGACGCCGCCAGCATAGAATCGCCGCTCATCATATCAAATTTTTTCCCAAGCAGGTCAAAAATAGCGGGGACCAGCACCATCATACCGAAAAAACCGTAAATGACCGACGGGACGCCAGCCATGAGGCTGATCGCAGGCTTAATTATACGGTAAATAGATTTCGGGCACATCCTCGCCATGAATATAGCCATTAAGACGCCAATCGGGACGCCGATAATGATAGCTCCGGCTGTGACATATATACTGCCGAGTATCATCGGGAAAATCCCGAAAGATGGATTGCTGTTTGTCGGTTTCCAGTTTCGCCCGAGCAGAAAATCCGTCACGCCGATTTTAAAAATACTCGGCAACCCCTGCGCAAATAAGAATACGCAGATCAGCAAAACAGCAAGTATCGCCGCAAACGCCGCGACGATAAAAACTATGCGCATTATACTTTCTCTTGCTTTTAACATTTATATAAACCTCTGATAACAGTCTTTCGCAGTCTTGCGGCTCCCGGCGCGCTCCGCCGGGAGCCGCAAGAACTTAGCCAACCTTATGCTATGTTCTTCCACCTGTTGACTTCACCAGTGAAAATATCTTTCACTTGTTCGATCGTTAAGTCATCGAGAGGATTTGCCGGATTTACGATGACGGCGACGCCGTCGAGAGCTATCTCATAGCCTGTGAGCGCTTCTTTTTCGTTGTCCCTGAGACCGCGGCTCGACATACCGATATCGAGGACTCCGCTTGTCGCTTCGCTGATGCCCGTGCCTGAACCACCGCCTGAAATCTCGATCTCTACGCCGGGATTCAGCGCTATGTACGCCTGCCTCAGCGACTGCATCAACGGCTCCACAGAAGTTGACCCGCCGACTTTTAATGTGCCTGACATTCCGCTCGCGCTGTATGCGGAAGCGCTGCCTGCCAGTTTCGTCCACTTTGTACCCACGATATCCTGACCCTCAGCCGACATGATGAAGCTGATGAAATCGTTTACAAGGGCATTACCCGCGCTGTCGTCATTCACGCAAACCAGGAACGGGCGCTGAAGGGCGTAGCTGCCATTAAGGATCGTCGTGTCCGACGGTGTGACGCCATTTATGCTGAGCGCCTTTACTTTCGGATTCAAAGAGCCGACTGAAACATAGCTTATAGCGTATTCAGTCTCCTCGACCTTTGTAAGAATCTCGTTTGTCTCACTGATCACGACCGCCTCGACGTACATATCCTCGCCTACGCCTGTGATGCTGACGAAAGCGTCGCGCGTTCCGCTGCCATCTTCGCGTGTGAACACCGCTATGACGCGGTCTGTGTCAAAACTACTTGCCGGAGCATCGCTGCCCTGCGCGGGGGCGGCAGCTTGAGCGGCCGACGGCGCGGCTGCAGGGGAACTTGCGGGGGACGCAGCGGGTGAACTTGCTGAAGAACTTTGCGCGTTTGCGTCGGCAGCGGACGCCGGATCGGAATCCCCGCCGCATGAGGCCAAAACCGAGGCCGCGAGCACACACACAAGCATGATTGCTAATACTTTTTTCATTTTATTTTTCCTCCATTATACTGTACTATACTGTACAAGTCTATTTCCGGCGGTTTACTCACCGCTCACTGCAAGAATAATAAATGGTGATTGTAAAATGCGAATACTGCTATTTGTAAAATCTATGTAAAATCGCAAGAGTTGGGTTACTTTTCACACCCACGGGTAGTTACTGCAAATTACGTTCCGCAAGCGGAGCATGGAAGAACGGAGCCCGACCGCCGCCTGTGGCGGATAAAGGGAGGGTGACGTTACACTGAACGCGAGGTAAGCGTGAACGAAGTGAAACGCGAACCCGCAGTGAAGTGA
>Ga0082212_10001373_pt2 | contig 29211 bp, 28 predicted proteins | sample TergutNt197P3_FD_71548 | JGI IMG/M metagenome (GOLD analysis project Ga0082212, IMG submission 71548) | Neocapritermes taracua P3 segment gut microbial communities from Petit-Saut dam, French Guiana - Nt197 P3 | ecosystem: Host-associated > Arthropoda: Insects > Digestive system > Gut ...
TATTCATACGTTTTCTGTCAAACCGGCGCAAGTAAATGCACTTTTGGAACGATTGGAAACGGCTCCTTTAGCGCATAGCTGTAAATTAATCAATATCCTGAAACGCCCGCAAATCACATTCAATGATTTAATTGGCGTTTTACCTGAACTGAACGACCTGATTTCTAAAATTCCGCAACAAAGAAGGGATGAAATCATTGAAGCAACTGAAATTTCAATTAAGTACAGTGGATTTATTGAGCGCGAGAAATTGATTGCCGACAGAATCGGAAGATTAGAAAATATAAATATCGAAAACAAATTTAATTATCTTTCTATACAATCTCTTTCTACAGAGGCGCGACAAAAATTGGATAAGATTAATCCAAAGACAATTGCACAGGCAAGTCGCATCCCCGGAATATCTCCAAGCGATATTAATATTTTATTAGTTTTATTAAGTCGATGAAATTGGGCGTAATGGAATTTTCAAGACACTTAACACAAAGGACACAAATTTTTTTCACAAAAGACACAAGGATTCAAAAACAAATTGTGTCCTTTGTGATTTCTTTGTGCACTTTGTGTTTCGATTTATTGGCAAATTGTTTCACGTGGAACGTCGTTTTTTTGACAATTAAGCATGGATAATAGAACCGATAACATCTCAGCAATCATCTCAGTTCTTCCTGAAAATCCGGGCTGTTATCAGTTTTTCGATGTGAAAGGAACGATTATTTACGTTGGAAAGGCCAAAAATCTAAAGAAAAGAGTAACCTCTTATTTTAACAAAGAGCATACCGACGGCAAAACACGTATTTTGGTAAAACAAATAGCAGACATCAAATACTTCGTGGTAAATTCGGAAGAAGATGCGTTATTGTTAGAAAACAATTTAATCAAACAATACAGACCCAAATATAATGTGATGTTGAAAGACGACAAGTCATTTCCATCTATTGTGATAAAGAAAGAAGATTTTCCGCGTATTTTTCAAACAAGAAATATTGTAAAAGACGGCTCTATCTATTTCGGGCCATACGCTTCAGTTCCTGCAGCTAGAATGATGATGCACCTGATCAAAAATTTGTATCCGATTCGGACATGTAAATTTCCGCTTCATCCGGAGGCCATCGAAAGCAAAAAATACAAAGTCTGCTTGGCATACCATATCAAAAAATGCAAAGGCCCTTGTGTCGGATTACAGAGTTTGGAAGATTACAACCGGAATATAGCGGAAATCAAGGAAATTCTAAAAGGGAACAGTTCGTTGGTAACAGACCATCTTGTGAAAGAGATGCAAACATTGGCTGCCGAAATGAAATTTGAAGAAGCGCAAGCCGTCAAAGAAAAATACACATTGATAGAAAATTTTCGGTCGAAATCGACCATTGTTCCGCCAACGCTACATCATATTGATGTGTTTTCGTTCGATGAAAACGAACATTCTGCGTACATTAATTATATGTATATAGGCAATGGGGCAATTGTGCAGGTTTATACCATCGAATACAAAAAACGGCTGAACGAAACAAAAGAAGAGTTGTTGGGATTGGGTATTATTGAACTGCGAAACCGATTTAAGAATCGTGCGAAAGAAATAATCGTTCCCTTTATCCCTGATATGGTCATAGAGCATTGTACCTATACGATTCCTCAGAGGGGAGGGGATAAAAAGAAGTTGTTGGAGTTATCCATGCAAAACGTCAGGCAATATAAAGTGGATAAATTGAAACAAGCCGATAAATTTAATCCCGAACAACGCGCTACACGTATCTTGAAAACCATTCAAAATGATTTGCATTTACCTGTTTTGCCGATGCATATTGAGTGTTTTGACAATTCAAACCTGCAAGGCACCAATCCGGTGGCGGCATGTGTAGTGTTCAAAAAAGCGAAACCCGCCAAAAAGGATTACAGGCATTTTCATATAAAGACGGTTACAGGCCCTGATGATTTTGCGTCAATGGTCGAAGTGGTTACCCGTCGCTATTCACGTTTAAAAGATGAAAATGAGCCGCTTCCGCAATTGATCGTAATCGACGGAGGGAAAGGGCAGTTGAGCGCAGCAACGGAAGTGTTACGCCAATTGGATTTGTTGGATAGAATAACGATAGTCGGATTGGCCAAACGATTGGAAGAAATATTTTTTCCCGGCGATCCGGTTCCGTTGATTTTGGATAAAACGTCGGATACGCTGAAAGTGATACAGCAGCTACGCGATGAAGCGCATCGTTTCGGGATTACATTTCACAGGAATTTGCGAAGCAAAAAACAGATTGTTTCGGAATTGGACACAATCAAAGGAATAGGAGAGAAAACGAAAGAAATATTATTGACGAAATATAAAAGTGTGAAACGCCTGAAAAATGTTTCGGAGGAAGAATTAGCTGAACTCATCGGAGAAAAAAAAGCAGCAATGATAATAAGAGAGATAAATAAATGAGAACAGTAATACAGCGTGTGCAGTTTGCATCTGTAAAAGTAGGGGAGGAGGTAATAGCTGAAATTCAAACAGGGTTGCTTGTTTTGGTTGGTATTGAAAATGCCGATTCCATCGAAGATATTGAATGGCTTTCCCACAAAATATGCCAACTACGCATATTCAACGACGATCAGGGTGTAATGAATCGTTCGGTATTGGAAATAAACGGCGATATTTTGGTCGTAAGCCAGTTCACCTTGCATGCCTCCACCAAAAAGGGAAACAGGCCCTCCTATATCAAGGCCTCCAAACCGGCATTTGCCATTCCAATGTATCAATCGTTTTGCGATAAGTTGAGCAATGTATCAGGCAAAGAAGTAAAACAAGGTATTTTTGGCGCAGACATGAAAATAACGCTGTTGAATGATGGCCCGGTAACAATTATCATTGATACAAAAAATAAGGAATAAATATATCTTTGTGTTTTACCGGTTATTCAAATGAAAAACTAATTTTGCAAATAATTATTAATCATTTTAACTATAAACATGTATGAAAACAAGACTTATATCTTTTTTACTTTGGATTGCTATTGTATTACCGATAGCGGCACAATATCAATATCCATTTCAAAATCCGTCCTTAACGACGGACAAGAGATTGGATAATTTGTTGTCGTTAATGACATTAGATGAGAAACTCCGTGCTTTGGGCACCAACTTGGGCGTTCCTCGACTTGGAATCAGAGGCACGGGACAAATGGAGGGGCTGCACGGTATGGCTATCGGAGGTCCAATGGCCGAAGGACGTACTCCACCGACGCTAACCACACAATTCCCTCAAGCATACGGTTTGGGCGAAACTTGGGATGTGGATATCATTCAAAAGGCAGCTGATTTGGAAGCGACTGATATAAGATTTTATACACAGCGAGCAGGACAACGAAGAGGCGGCATGGTAATGCGTGCGCCAAATGCCGACTTGGCAAGAGACCCGCGTTGGGGTAGGACAGAAGAAAGTTTCGGTGAAGACCCGTTTTTAGTTTCACGCATGACCGTAGCATTTGTTAAGGGTTTACAGGGCGATGATCCCACATTCTGGAAATCTGCGTCGTTGATGAAACATTTCTTAGCCAACAGCAATGAGGACGGCAGAGATTCCACCTCCTCTAACTTTGATGAACGTTTATTCAGAGAATATTATTCCTACCCATTCTATAAAGGAATAACAGAAGGAGGTTCGCAGTCGTTTATGGCATCTTATAATGCCTACAACGGCATACCTATGCATATTCATCCCATACTCGAAGAAGTAACGCGCAAGGAATGGGGCGTCAAAGGTATCATTTGTACAGATGGTGGTGCATACGAGCTATTGATGAACGCACACAAAGCGTTTGAAACTTGGCCTGAAGGCGTATCAGCGATCATCAAGGCTACCATCGGACAGTTTTTGGGGCAATACAGACCTCAGGCGGAAGAAGCATTAAAACTTGGATTACTGACAGAAAAGGATATCGATAAAGCCATACGGGGAAATTTCTACGTGGCATTAAAATTAGGTTTGCTTGAAGCCGATTCGACAAAAGTACCTTATCATACGATTGGATTGACAGATACGGTACCGATCGCTAAAAAACAGGAAACAAAGGATTTTATACGTTTGGTAACTGCCAAATCGGCTGTATTGTTGAAAAACGACAGAAATCTGTTGCCGTTAGACAAAAATAAAATAAGATCAATAGCCGTGTTAGGTCCTCGTTGCGACAAGGTTCAGCAGGACTGGTATAGTGGAGCCTTATTTGACGAAGTGTCTATTTTGGATGGTATCAGAAATGCGGTTGGCAATAATGTGAAAATAAATTATGTCCCATATAACAGTACGCATACAGTCGATGAAATAGCTCGCCAATCGGATGTGGTAATTGTATGTGTTGGTAACCAGGTTGATTGGCGACCTCCATTCAAATGGCGACAGGTGCAATCGCCGAGCGACGGACGCGAAGCTGTCGACCGCCGTTCATTGACACTTGAACAGGAAGATATAGTGAAAGTAGCGTACAGCGCGAATCCGAATACGGTTATGGTGTTAGTCAGCACTTTTCCGTTTGCCATTAACTGGTCGCAAGCCAATTTACCGGCCATTTTACATATAGCAGACAACAGTCCGGAGTTAGGAAATGGCGTCGCTGATGTGCTTTTCGGAAATTATAATCCGGCCGGCCGGACGAATCAAACCTGGGTAAAGGATATTCTCGACCTTCCTCCTTTAATGGATTATAACATCAGGAACGGACGTACATATATGTATTTCAAGGGCGAACCGTTATATCCATTTGGCTACGGATTAAGTTATACTGCTTTTGCTTATTCCGATGTAAAAACCGATCGCACGGAATACAAGCCCGGCGACGCGGTAAAGGTGTCTGTGCAGGTAAAAAATATTGGTTCGCACGATGGTGACGAAGTAGTACAGATTTATGCAAGTTATCCTGATTCAAAAGTAGAACGTCCAATCAAACAACTGAAAGGATTCAAGCGCGAATTTATCAAAGCGGGAGAAGAAAAAACGATAGAGATAACTATCGCTCCTGATGAATTGACTTATTGGGATGTGGATAAACATCAATTTATGGTAGAACCGGGTGTTGTTAATCTGATGGTTGGAAGTTCATCTGCTCACATCCATCAACAAACGCAGATTATATTTAAATAATGGATTTAATAAAAAACGATATGAAAAGAATGATTTATGCTTTGAGCGTCCTTAGCCTTTTGGTAGGCGCTTGTGGTTCAAAAGAGAAAACAAACGAAGTTGCACTGAACACGAACGAATCGATTACTGCGAGAGCCGAGTATAGGGTTGTAAAAACGCCCGATTTCACCGTTACAGGAGATGGGAAAAATGAGAATTGGGAAAAAGCGGAATGGATGAGTCTTACCCAACGCAGGCCTGCTGAAATAGACCCGTCACGCACGACAAAAGTGAAGGTTATGTATTCCGAAACCGGCATTTACTGTCTGTTTGATTGTTTGGATAAAAAAATATCAGCAGATATGGAAGCTGACTTTATGGATATTTGGACACAAGATGTGGTTGAAGTGTTCTTCTGGCCTGACGAATCGATTCCGTTTTATTTTGAGTACGAAATTTCGCCCTTAGATTATGAGTTGCCGATCATGATTTCGAATCATGATGGAGAATTACTCCGATGGCAACCTTTTCATTACGATGAAAACAGGCGGACAGTACATGCTACAACAATTCAAGGCGGCAATAAAAGACCCAATGCGGAAATATCAGGTTGGAAGGCTGAATTTTTTATCCCATATTTACTTTTAAGTCCGCTACGTAATGTGCCGCCAAAAACGGACGACAGATGGAGGGCAAATTTTTATCGCATGGATTATGATGATGCCCGAATGAATTGGTCATGGTGTTTGACGGAAAGGAATTTTCATGATTACCCCAGATTTGGCGTTTTGATATTTGAATGAACTAAAACAATAAACGATGTCAGAAAACAAATATACAGCCGTTTTTAAACAATTTTCGCCTCTGGAATCGGAGCAAGTGATTTCATCGAAGGTAAAGGAGATAATTGATCAATCGTTTGAGAAAAATTTTACAGCGGAAGTATTGGCAAAAATTTACGGTTGCATTGATTTGACTACATTAAACAGTGTTGATACCAAAGAAACTGTTTGGCAGATGGTTGAGAAAGTCAATCAATTTGGAGGTGCACACAACTTACCGAATGTGGCAGCAATATGTGTTTATCCGGTTTTTGTGGAAACGGTCAAGCAGGCTCTATTGGCAAAAGAGGTCAAAATTGCTTCGGTAGCAGCCGGATTCCCATCTTCCCAGACTTTTGCTGAGATCAAGATTGCCGAAACAGCATTGGCTGTCTCAAGAGGGGCGGATGAAATAGACATCGTGCTTAATTTGGGCTTATTCATGGAAGGCGCTTATAAGGAAATTGCCGATGAAATCGCCGAAATAAAAGAAAGTTGTAGTGGCGCTACATTGAAGGTCATACTTGAGACGGGCGCTTTGGTTACTGCCGCTTATATTCAGCAGGCTACTATTTTAGCCATGTATGCGGGCGCCGACTTTATCAAGACGTCTACCGGAAAAGGCTATCCGGGCGCCACTCCTGAAGCATTTTATGTGATTTGTAAAACAATCAAACAATACCGGGAATTGACAGGCAATAAAGTTGGCGTAAAAGTATCGGGTGGTATCCGAACAGCCGAAGATGCAGTTAGGTACTTTACGATAGCAGAGAGTGTTTTAGGAAATGAATGGCTGAATAAAGACTTGTTCCGTATCGGGGCAAGCAGTTTAGTGGAAGATATTGAACAAAGAATTCAAAAGCACGCAGATGATGCGGATTAAGCAGATAAACACAGATTTTTATTTGTATTATCTGCGAAAATTCATTTAATCTGTGTCATCTGTATGCTAAAAATAATTATTTATAAAGCCCTTCGCGCGAAAGAATCCTGTCCGTATTTGCCAGATTGTATAGAATGATGGCAGTCACGATGGAAGTATAATCCATATATTCGGGGATACTCATATTGTACATATCGCGTTCTGTATGCCAAATCTCCTGATAATTAAAATCATAACCTTTCGGGTCGGCTGTGCCGAATTGGATATTCGGTATGCCGTTCATAGCAAAATAAGCATGGTCGGAGCCTCCTGCTGTTGTAGGTCTTTCAGGTGGAGCGCCGGTACGTTCATTAAGCGTAAATGGAAAATCAGGATTGATACTGTTAAACAATTCTGTGGCTTTTTTGAAATCGTCGAACATAGCGGGAGGAACGGTTAAAGAGTTGGCTATCACAGGTCCGCCATCACGATTGAAATAATTGGATATATGCGGCCATTTGTCCCGGTTGTTTTCTACCCAGTAGCGCGAGCCTAACAATCCAAATTCTTCGCCTGCCCAAAAACAGAAAACGATGGAACGGCGTGGTTTAGCGCCTGCCAACGAGAGTAAGCGTGCTGCTTCGAGGTTGGGAGCGACTCCTGTACCACAATCCACACCACCTGATGCTACATCAAAAGCATCCAAATGTCCGCCCGACATTACGTATTCATCGGGAAATTCGCTGCCACGAATCGTGCCTAATACATTGTGGTATTTTATAGGTCCCGGCCTGAAATGATTGCGAATATCAAATTCTAACAGGAAATAGCGCCGTTCTGCAACCTTTTGGGCTATAATTTTATATTGGTTCTCATCCAATTTGATGTCGGGACATTCGGGCAGGTTGGTATAAAAATTCATTTTTTCTACGTTTCGTCGGTCATACAATGCCCTGATGGGTACTGTCGACGATTGAATGATGCCTAAGATACCTGCTTCCCTCATTTCTTTGTAAAAAAGTGCAGGGGCGTCTTCCAATTCTTTTAAAGGGATAGGTGTTTTATTGGTATTTGCCCGATTCATTCGGGTAATTGAATCATTATAGCTTTGGATAATGTCATTTTTAGCAATAATGATACGTCGCAGAGAGTCGCCACGTTCAGAATAATCGATAGGCCAACCATCGTTAGTCCCTGTAATCAATACCCAGGCGCCTTTGAGTTTTCCTTTCATGCGATCAAACTGAACCTGTGTTTTCGGCTCTGCCACGACATGGCCTCTTTGTACGCCTTTTGTCCCGGAAGTATAGGAGGGAGTAACAAAGTGCAGGTCCATACCATCGTTATCTAACATCTTACCGAACCATGGGCCACGGTCAAAGCCAACGGGCAGTTCGCCCACTTCCTGAATTTCGACTTCCAACCCCCACGATTTTAGGATGTTGGCAGTCCAATTAGTTGCTGTCTCGTATGCAGCAGAGCCAATTAATCGTCCGCCTATGCGGTTGGTAAGGACATCTAAATGATGCATGGTTTGATTATCGGTTTTTGATTGCTCAATAATCAACTCTGCCACCTGATTACGTTGTGCAATAGATGGAAACGACTGAGATAGAACGATAAAGAATAGAATAAAAATTTTTTTCATAATTGTGAAGATGAATAATGAATGATTATGGCTTCAAAAGTAGTAAAAAAAAACTACTTATCCTTTTCGGTATAGTAAAAATATAAGACTATATATCTTGAAATAGATAATGATTTTGTCCGATTTCGGATAAAAACGCTATCTTTGTTCGCAAAATAAAAATATAATGGAACACAAAAACAGACTTTTTATTGCAAGCGCTTTGTCGCTGTTTGTGACTGCAGTGGCTTTTGGAGCCAGAAGTGGGCATTTGGTGCCCTGGATGAATGAATTTGGCCTTTCTGCCGCTCAGGCGGGATGGATTGCCAGCGCTTTCTTGTGGGGCGCTACCGTCTCAGTGCTTTTATTCGGTTTATTGGTAGAAACATGGGGGACGGCAAAAGTTATCGTCGTGCTCTTCTTCGCTCAATTGGCAGGTATCGTCCTGACCGTTTTTGCGACAGGATTTTGGAGTCTGTTTCTGGCTACCTTGTTTATCGGCATCGCAAACGGATGCGTTAATGCTGCATGTAATCCATTGGTTACCAACCTCTATCCTAAAGAAAAAACTACACGACTCAATCTCTTCCACATGTGGAATGCCATCGGGATTGCCACCGGTGGAATGATGGTATTTTTCTTCAATAAAATAGAGATAGGGTGGCGTGTTCAAATCGCAATCCTTGTGATCCCGACGATCATCTACGGACTGATGTTCTTCCGACAGAAATTTCCTCCTACCGAGCGCACTTTGCTTGGTGGCAGTTATAAGGATATGTTGGCCGCCATCGCCTCGCCTCTTTTCATTTTCATTGCTTTTCTGATGATTCTCACTTCATCGTTCGAGTTTGGCGCCAACCAGTGGATACCGTCCCTGTTTGAAAAATCTGTTACCGAACTGTTTGGCGAAAGCGCTTTCGGCTCGGTGCTTATCCTTGTATGGATATCATTAGCAATGGCATTGGCGCGTTTCTTTTCGAAACCTATTTTGCGTAGTTTATCGCCTGTTGGTGTTTTGCTGATGTCCGTTTTGTTTGCAGGCATCGGTCTTTATCTGATGAGCGTTTCCGATGGGTTGATCATATTTTTTGCAGCTACCGTCTTTGCATTTGGTGTGGCCTATTTCTGGCCGAATATGCTGGGATTAGTTGCCGACCGCCGTCCCATGAGTGGGGCTTTAGGGCTGGCTATCATGGGTGGAGTTGGTTCTTTGGGAGGTGCTCTTATCCAGCCTTTTATCGGAAGTATCTTTGACCATCAGTTGCAACAACACAGCAGCCAATTGGCAGCAGGCGCCGCCACTATTCAATACCTTATCGTTATTCCTGTATTTCTTGCTATTGTATTTTCCATTATGCTGTTGCAGCAACGCAAGACTAAAAGCGCACCGAAGTGAAAGCGACGATGGAAATCCAAAAACAATTACACGATTATGCGATTGATGTTGCACAACGCGTTGTAACGAGCGATTTTGACACGTTGGCAGCCATCGTACAACGATTCATACAAGCAAAAAAAGAAGGAAGAACCATTTTTACAGCCGGTAACGGCGGATCGGCTTCGACAGCCTCACATCTATGCAACGACTTATTGAAAGGATGCCGCGTGAACGATCGAGTGGGTTTCAAGGTGGTTTGCTTAGCCGATTCAAATGTAATGGTTACTTGTTTGGCCAACGATTACAGTTATGAGGATATTTTTTCTATTCAATTGAAAACATTGGCCGACAAAGGGGATTTATTAGTTGTTTTCAGTGGAAGCGGCCATTCGCCCAATATCATATCGGCGTTGCAAACAGCCCGTGGGATGGGCGTTGTTACCATCGGATTCACAGGGCGCGACGGAGGAAAGATGAAAGAATGGTGCGATATGCTTCTAATTGCCCCTACCGGTTCGATGGAACAGATTGAAGATATGCACCTGTTGTATGAACATGCGATGGTGTGTTCGATAAAAGATATTTTAGTTGCTGAAAGTCTCTTTGAATAACTATACTAAAGTGAAAATAATATGGAAACCGGAAAAACAAGTCCAAAGGACATAAAATCAGATAACCCCTTGCAAGCAGACAGTATCAAAATGGGGTTTTATGGAGCCATTGATATAGGAGGAACCAAAACGATGGTGGGCATCATCAGTAAGCATGGTTTCATTCTGTCAGAACGCTGTTTTGCTACCTATACAGAAGATAGCAGTACGCATTTTATGGATTGTCGCAACCATTTTAACGATTGCCTTGACGAAATCGATCTTACTATCAATGACCTTGATGGTGTCGGTATCAATATGCCCGGCATGGTTGATGCTTCAAGGGGTTATCTATTGCAAGCCCCGTTTGCCGGCTGGTACGACTTAGATGTGAAAGGTTTTTTTAGCCGGATGTTAGATACAGATAATATAGTTGTTGAAAACGACGTAAATGCCTGTGCTGTGGGTGAAATGGTATTTGGCGATGCCAGTGATAATTTCCTGTGGATAACCGTAAGCACCGGCATTGGCGGCGCTGTGATCATTGACCGGAAAATAGTATACGGCGGCGATTCCTGCGCCGGTGAAATCGGGCATGTAAAGGTGGAATACGAACATCCGGCCCAATGCAGTTGCGGACAGTGGGGATGCGCCGAAGCACACGGATCGGGAACAGCCATTACCCGGATGTTTGCCGAAAAAGTAAGGAATGACAGCTTACTGACTGAAATGCTCGCTGCAAAAAACCTGCCGGTCGACGCCAAATCATGTTCGATTTTAGCCAAAGAGGGAAACCAGACGGCTGTAGAGATATTTAATACCGCAGGAAAATATATTGGCCGCGCCTTGTCGTATGCTGCCAATCTGCTTAATCCGCAAGTCATATACATCGGTGGTGGCGTAGCCGAGTCGCTGGAGTTGTTGTTACCGGCTATCCGTGCGGAATTTAAACGGACAACGGTAAAGCAATGCGCCGACATCGTAATTACAAAAACCTCATCCGACTACGACGCCGCACTGATGGGTGCTGCGGCGCTGGTAATAACGAAAAAATTCTGAATCGATCTATCCGCCTAAAATGATTCTCATCTACACCCCGCAAATAACCAATCGCATAGCATATATCATGGACGTTATCTTTAACGGACATTTACGTATCCCGTATTGCTTGACCGATGCGATGGACGAATTTCAACGGGCAACGACAAAAATCGCTTATACCCCGCAGCCGGTCGGTTCAGACAAAGATGTGTTTATTTGGCAACATCCCTTGCTGCTGGAAACCGGCATTAGAGAGCAAACCATTGACATCGGTCAATTTGAAGACGATACTGTCTTTTTTCAATCTTCAGACAGTCATTCTTTTCTTCCTTTCGATGTTTTTGCATTGTCGTTTTATCTGTTGACGCGGTATGAAGAGTATCTACCCCATTGTAAAGACGATTACGGCCGGTTTCCGGCGACAGAAAGTATAGCCTGTAAATCAGGTTTTTTGCAGAAGCCGCTTGTGGATATCCTTGTTTTGAAATTTGCTCAAAAGCTGTATTCCGTTTTTCCTGAACTGACGTGCGAATTGTCGGCTCCGACCTACATAGCAACGTATGATATTGATAATGCATACGCCTACAAACATAAAGGATTCGTCAGGACGGCCGGTGGATTGGTAAAACATTTGCTTCGCTTTGATTTCAAAGAAATTTACCATAGAATTGCCGTGCTAAGAGGGATGAAACCGGATCCGTTTGATACCTATCAGTATATTGAAACCATCCGGCAGCAATATAATCTGAACAGTTATTTTTTTATCCTGTTCTCAGGAAGAACAAAATACGATACCGGTCTAAGCCCTCAAACTAAACAGCTACATGAAATTATACGTCAGCTACATACCAAAGGAAAGATTGGATGCCACCCTTCATTTGCCTCTTCATTTTCGCACATAAAAATGACAAATGAAATAGACAGCCTCGCTGACGTTATCGGCGAAAAGATACGATATAGCCGCTCCCATTATTTGCTGTTGAATTTTCCGGAAACCTATCAACAGTTTATTGCCAATGGTATTGAAACGGATTTTACGCTGGGTTATCCCGAACTGCCCGGCTTCAGGGCTTCGACTTGCAAGGCGTTCAATTTCTTTGATTTATCAACGAACAAGCAAACATCGCTGAAAATATTGCCATTAATGTATATGGATGCAACGTTTCTAAACTACATGAAACTGTCTGCTGATCAAGCATTTGTGTGGATAAAATACTTGATGTATATGGTAAAATCCGTCAATGGCACATTTGTCAGCCTTTGGCACAATGAAAATTTCGAGAAAAACGGAGAGGATTGGAAGATGTTATATGAGCGAAGCCTGGATATTTTTTTCAATTAGAGGACTAAACGCTGTGTTAAAATAATGCTCTTGTAGAGACACGATTCATCGCGTCTCTACACAAGACAGGCAATAAGCATTGTTTTTTTTCGTTAATAGTCTGATATGAACGAAAAAAACAGCTACTTTCAATTCTCCCCAAGGTGGGGGGGGTGCTTCTCTTTCGGAAGGGTTAGGAGTGAATTATTCCTGATTGGCTACTTGACATTTGCACTGTTTTTCTCATGCAAAACAATCAAATTAAGCGATGCGGAAGAAAAACAACGCTTAGGCGAATATTATAAAGCGGCTGAAATATATCGTAAACTGTATACCAAATCAAAATCCGACGAAAAGGAACTGCGCTCCTATATTGCATTCCACATGGGAGAATGTAATCGGCTAATTAATAACACATCACGTGCTGTCAGCGCTTACAGGAATGCACTCCGGTATAATTACCCCGACAGCAGCTTATATCTCCGTCTGGGACAACTGTATCATAAAAACGGCGCTTATTCGGATGCGATCGATTTTTACAGCGAATACCTGTCGGCCTACCCTGACAATACCATTGCAGCAAATGGCATCAAAGGTTGCGAGCTGGCTTTGGGTTGGATAAAGAATCCGACACTGTATGAAGTGGCCAGAATGGACATTTTCAATTCGCGCCGAAGCGAATTTTCGCCTATGCTGTATGGACAAAAATATGATCAGTTGTATTTCAGCTCGACACGCGGCGTGGTGCACAAAGACTCGGTCAATGGGGTAACAGGTATGAAAAACACAGCGCTTTTTGTATCAAAGAAAAATGAACAGGGAATCTGGCAAAAACCCGAAGCGGTGGAAGACCCTGTGACAAGCGGTTTCGACGAAGGCACTCCTTCCTTTTCGCAAGACGGAAACACGATGTATTATACCTATTGTGCTGACGACGCCGTCGATCCCAGAACGGCAGAAATCTATATGGCAACACGTAGCGGTGCAGCTTGGGGAAAAGGCCAGCGAGCTAACATCGTCAAAGACTCGATCACATTGCTTGCTCATCCGGCTATTTCGCCCGACGGGAAATACCTCTACTTCGTGTCCGACGCATTGGGAGGTTACGGCGGTAAAGATTTGTACAGAGCACGCTTAGTAGGCGCTTCCGACTTCGGACTGATAGAAAATTTAGGCCCTGAAATCAATACCGGAGGCGATGAATTGTTCCCGTATGTACGCGACTCGGTAACAATCTATTTTGCATCCAACGGCCATCCCGGCATGGGAGGATTGGATATTTTCATGGCAACGCAGGACAGTACCGGCATCTGGAATGTACAAAATATGGGCGCTCCCATCAATTCAATAGGCGACGATTTCGGGATAACCTTCGAAGGCAATAATGAATGCGGCTTCTTTTCCTCAAACAGGAACGACGCACGAGGATGGGATCATATCTATTCATTCGTATATCCAACCATCACGATTGCTATCGAAGGTTATGTAACTGATATGGACGATTACATCATTGATGGAGCAACCGTTCATATAGTAGGACGAGATGGTTTGAACAGGAAAGTACCTGTAAAACCCGATGGCTCGTACCGTGTCGAACTCGAACGCGACGTCAGTTATGTGATGATGGCCACCGCACCGGATTACCTTAACCGTTTTTTCGAATTGACCACCGACGCTGAAGAAAAAAACGAAATATATTATGTGGATTTTATGCTTTCACCAATCGGAAAACCTGTTGTTGTGGAAAATATCTTCTACGAATTTGATAAGGCTGCATTACTCCCCGAATCGAAAGAAGCCCTCGACGGATTGATCAAAATATTAAACGAAAATCCTAATGTTACCATCGAATTAGGCTCGCATTGCGACCGGAAAGGCACTGAAGTTTACAATATTGGATTGGCACAGCGACGCGCTCAGTCGGTGGTAGACTATCTCGTCGAAGCCGGTATTGACGAAGAACGCCTGACGGCAGAAGGATACGGCAAAAGCGCGCCGAAAGAGATATCGAAGAAAATGGCTGAAACATACGAATTTATGGAAGAAGGCGGTTGTTTAACCGAGGAGTTTATTAAAAATCTTCCCCCCGTAGAGCAGGATATAGCCGACCAGTTAAACCGTCGCACCGAATTTAAAGTTACCGGAATAGAATACGAACTCAAGTAAATCAACAAAAAAATAGTGTTATGAACAGAAAAATCTTTTTATCAATTGCAACGCTTTGTATCGTACTTAATTTTTATGCCACTACATTCACGCATACGGCAGATTATGACAATCTGCCGGACAACGCCACCCAAATATCATTTATTGACAAGATCGCACACCTTGAGGGGGTAAGCAATTTGACGGTACTAAAAACCGACAACTTTGTCGATAAATGTGTGTTTTTTATTGAGCAACCGCTTGATCATCATGATCCGTCAAAAGGCGTTTTCAAACAGCGCGTATTTGTTTCGCATAAGGGTTTTGACCGCCCAACCGTGTTTGTTACCGAAGGCTACGGAGCGGCTTATGGCGCCAATGCAAGGCATACCAACGAATTGGCCGAATTGTTTAATACAAATCTCATCGTCGTGGAGCATCGCTACTTTTTGGAGTCAACACCTGTGCCTCGCAATTGGGAGTTTCTCACTGCCGAAAACTCCGCAAACGATTTGCATCATATTTTTACCGTCTTAAAAACGGTTTATCCGCAAAAATGGATCAGTACCGGCGTCAGCAAAGGCGGACAAACGACCATGATTTATCAGACTTTTTTTCCGAACGATATGGATATTGCCGTTCCATACGTAGGCCCATTGAATCGAGGAGTCGAAGACGGACGACATGAAATATTTTTGCGCGAAATTGTGGGCACATCGCAAGATCGCGCTGTCATTCAGGCATTCCAAATAGAATTATTGAAACGCCGCACCAAATTGATGCCTCTGTTTGCAGCACATTGTACCGATCGAAAATTTGAATTTCGCACTTCGTTAGAAGAAATATTTGATTTAAGCGTTTTGGAGTATCCGTTCGCCCACTGGCAATACGGAACGACAATCGATAAAGTGCCCTCTATTACAGCATCCGACGACGAGCTTTTCAGTCAATTCATCGCTGTCAGTTCGCCACGATACTTCCAGGATTACAGCACGATTGAATCGTTTTATGTGCAGGCAGAAAGAGAATTAGGATATTATGGATATGATATTGAACCGTTTGCCGCATACCTGTCTGTCAAGAACCCACAGGGTTACCTGAAAAAATTAGTCGTCCCGAAAGACGCCGAGGTATCTTTTGATAAGACGCTTTATGATAAAATTTGCGCTTACCTTGAAAAGGAAGATCCGCGTATGGTGTTTATCTATGGCGAATACGACCCATGGTCGGCAACTGCAGCCGATGTTTCGGTCAATATGAAAAACAAGCAACATATTATCGTCGCATACGTTCCCAAAGGAAGTCATAGCGCCAATATCAGAAAGCTACCGGATGAACTGCAAAAGCGAGTAATAGATACGATTGCAAAATGGATAGAGTGACCATTTGAAATGCACCCCGGGATAGAAAAAAAATTTGCAATAGCAAAAAAAATGATTACTTTTGTGCCGAAATTGGGGAGATAATATACTTCTCTCAACAGTTGGTTAAATATAATTTTCGAAATAATGGCTGAAATCCGAAAGAAAACGCCTGTTTCTTTTTTCCATTCCCGTCTTATTTCCATCATTAGCATTTCATTGGCATTATTTTTGATGGGATTATTTTTTATTATCGGTCTGTTAGGTAGCGGATTATCGGTCTACATGAGAGAAAATATTTCGTTTTCTATCGTACTAAAAGACGAAATAAAAGACACTGAGGTACAGCAGATGCAGCACACATTAGACGATTTACCGTTCATTAAATCAACAAGATATATATCTAAAGAAGAAGCAGCTAAAGAGATGGTTGCTGAATTGGGTGAAGACCCGCAGATTTTTTTGGGTTATAATCCGTTTCAAGCTACGATTGAAGCAAAATTGAAATCGGAATATGCTAACATTGACAGTTTGCAGATAATAGAAAAACGGTTAACGTCTTATTCAAATATCTCCGAATTGCTCTATCAGCAAGACATGATGCAGATTGTGAACAATAACATCCAGCGGATAGGTTTGGTACTTTCGGTTTTGACGCTTGCGTTGATATTGATTTCGTTTGCGTTGATAAACAATACAATACGATTATTGATTTATTCGAAACGTTTTTTGATTTATACAATGCGTCTTGTCGGAGCAACGCCTGCCTTTATTCGAAAACCATTTATTAATCATAACATTGCAAGCGGTTTTTTTGCCGGCGTATTGGCCATCATCATGCTGATGGGAGCGATTTATTATTTTGAAAAGGAATTGGTAGGGATAGATCAGATTGTTCATTGGCAAGGATTGGCAATAATCTTTTTCGTGGTTATGACACTTGGAATTTTGCTCTCCGTTGCAGCAGCTCATTTGGCAGTGAATCGGTATCTGAAAATGAAAAGAGGGAAAATGTACTATATATAGAGTTAAGAGTTAAGGATTTAAAAAATAAATATAAAAATTATGGATAGGGATTTTGCATTTGGAAAAGACAACTTTATTTGGCTTGGCATTTCAATTGTTTTTATTTTCGTGGGTTTTGTGTTGATGAGTGGCGGAAGTTCGCCCGACGGTATTTCATTTAATCCGGAGATATTTAGCAAACAGCGTATTGTTGTAGCTCCCATCATCATTATGATTGGTTATATTTTAATGATTTATGCCATTCTGAAAAAAAGTGGTAAAGTATCGGCGAATAATAACAAAAGCTAATGAACTGGTTCGAAGCGCTTTTTCTTGGTATTATTCAGGGCTTGACGGAATTTTTGCCGGTTAGCAGTAGCGGCCATTTGGCCCTTACGGGAACACTATTCGGCTTATCCGGTGAGAAGAATCTGGCATTTGCTGTGGTGGTTCATGCAGCTACCGTGTTAAGTATGATTTGTGTTTTATGGAATGAGATAACCGGCCTTATAAAAGGTCTTTTTTCCTTCAAATGGAACGCTGAAACCCAAATGATTTGCAAAATACTGCTTTCCATGGTTCCTGTCCTGATCGTTGGCCTCTTTTTTAAGAAATATGTGGAAATACTGTTTGGCAGCAGTCTGGCGCTTATCGGCATCATGTTATGGTTGACTGCTTCCTTGTTATTGTTTTCGTCCTATTTCAAACCGAAAGAAAAAAGCGATCTTTCATTCAAAGATGTTTGTTTGATAGGGGTAGCGCAAGCTTGTGCCGTCATGCCCGGCCTTTCGCGCTCCGGTTCAACTATCGCTACCGGATTAATGCTGGGAAATAAAAAAGAGACGATTGCCAAATTTTCATTTTTGATGGTAATCATTCCTGTTCTTGGCGAAGCGCTATTGGATATTAAAAAGGGTCATTTCTCGATGGAATCGCTTGGGATTTCTCCTTGGGTTCTATTAATCGGGTTTTTTGCTGCATTCATAACAGGTTTGTTGGCTTGCCGATTGATGATTCATTTAGTAAAAAACAGTAAATTAGTCTACTTTGCTTACTATTGTTTTGCATTAGGCTTATTTGCAGTTATATTTTCATTTATATAGATAATGGATTTTTTTGCAGGCGAAGTGCTGTATTTCAATAAACCGCTTGATTGGACGTCTTTTGATCTGGTAAACAAATTCAGGAATAAATTGTCAAGAAAACTGAATGTGGAAAAGATAAAAGTAGGACATGCGGGGACATTGGATCCGAAGGCTACAGGTGTATTGATTGTCTGTACAGGTCGTGCAACCCGGCGTGTCGACGAATTTCAGGTTCAGACAAAAGAATATGTGGCGACGTTGAAATTAGGTGCAACTACGCCTTCGTTCGACCTTGAAAAGGAAATAGACCAAACCTACCCGTTCGAACACATTACCCGCGAAAGAGTCGAACATACACTTACAAAATTTGTAGGAACGATTCAACAGATACCACCCGGTTTCTCGGCCTGCAAGATAAACGGCCGCAGAGCCTACAAGTCAGCCCGAAAAGGACGTGAAGTCCCATTAAAAGCAAAAACATTGACCATTGATGAGATCGAACTGATGGAATATGCGCTGCCGGTAATTAAAATACGGGTAATTTGCAGCAAAGGAACGTATATCCGTGCACTGGCGCGTGATATCGGTATCGCGCTCGATTCGGGCGCCCATTTGATTGCGTTGGAAAGAACGCGTATTGGCGGTATTACATTAGATGCCTGTATGTCGCCTGACCATATTGATGATTTTCTCGAAGAAGCAATAAAATAAAAACAATTATATAGCATGAAGTTATCAAAATTCAAATTTAACCTGCCTCCTGAGTTGATTGCAAAGTATCCCGCTCCAAACAGAGACGAATCGCGGATGATGGTTGTTAACAGGAAAACAGGTAAAATCGAACACAAGATTTTTAAAGACTTGATTAATTATTTTGGCGCCGGCGATGTGTTTGTGATGAATAATACGAGGGTATTTCCGGCACGTTTGTATGGCAACAAAGAGAAGACAAGGGCAATCATCGAGGTTTTTTTGTTGAGAGAACTAAATTCAAACCTTCGTTTATGGGACGTGATAGTAGATCCGGCACGCAAAATCCGCATCGGGAATAAACTGTATTTCGGCGAAGATGAATCGATGGTCGCCGAAGTAATTGACAACACAACCTCACGAGGCCGTACCTTACGCTTCTTGTATGACGCCCCTCATGATGTGTTTAAGAAAACGCTCTATGCATTAGGCGAAACGCCTATCCCAAAATATTTGGAACGACCGGCCGAACCTGACGACGTCGAACGTTATCAAACGATTTTTGCAACGGAAGAAGGCGCAGTAGTCGTTCCGGCAGCCGGTCTGCATTTCAGTCGCGAACTGATGAAAAGATTTGAAATAAAAGACAGCCAATTTGTTTATCTGACAGTACATTCCGGAATGGGTAACTACCGCGAGATCGATGTGGAAGATTTATCGAAACACAAAATTGATTCGGAACAGATGATTATAAAAGCAGATGTTGTGAATGCCGTCAATAATGCCAAAGACAGCGGACATAAAGTGTGTGCGGTCGGTTGTTCTGTGATGCGTGCGATTGAGTCGGCAGTCAGTACCGATAAGCATTTGAAGGAATATGACGGATGGACAAATAAATTCATTTTCCACCCATACGAATTTAGCGTTGCAAACGCCATGATAACGAACTTTCACATGCCTCTATCTACATTACTGATGATGGTTGCATCGTTTGGCGGCTATGAATTGACGATGGAAGCCTATAACGTAGCCATCCGTGAAAAATACGGATTCTGTGCGTATGGCGACGCCATGCTTATTATTTAGTTATTAGTTATTAGTTGAAAGGAGAAATCTGTTATTCAGTTACTCATTTATTCAGTTATTTAAATAAATGGCTATCGTATATCTTGCTTTAGGCGCCAATCTTGGAAATAAGCGGGAGCAACTACTTATCGCAATCAAACATTTAACCGAAAAGGCAGGAAAAATCCCTGCCTTTTCGGATTTTTATGAAACCACCCCCCGAGGCTATCGTTCTCCCAATCTATATCTAAATGCGGCAGTTCAATTGGAAACCTCATTGTCGCCTCATGAACTCCTGGCTGCAACCCAACAAATCGAACATGAACTGGGACGTACTGCCAAAAGTAAAGGCCGACATTACGCCGACCGTACCATTGACATTGATATATTAATGTATGATGAGCTAATCTTGCAAACCCCTGATCTTGTATTGCCTCACCAGCTTATGCACGAGCGATTATTTGTACTTCAACCGTTAGCCGAGATTGCTCCTGAGCTTCAACATCCGGTCTTGAAAAAAACAATTGCAACTTTGTTTAATGATCTTAAATGTAATACTCCGTCGTATTAACAACACCGATTTGAACGGCATATTTAGATGCTTCAAGCACATTATTAACGCCGATCTTTCGAAATATATTTTTGCGATGTGTCGCTATTGTGTGAACGCTTAGGTTTCGTTCATCGGCAACTGCTTTACTTGTTTTGCCTTGAGCAATGCTTTTTAATACTTCTACTTCAGTATGTGTAAGAGGTGATTTTTCATTTGGATTGTGTTTGTTTTGCAACATGATTTTAACACGCTCACACAAAAATTGCTTTTTAGCAATTCCATTGAGTAAAGCCTGGGAAATTTCTTCGATTGAATCGTCTTTTGTTATCACACTAAAATGTCTTTCAGGTACGATACGTCGCAAAAACACATCGTTCAAATCGTCGCAAAAAAGAATCCATCGCGCACGATTATAGCGCATGCTTGTAATCAGCATTGAATCAAAACTTGAAAAATCAAACAAGGTATAATCCAGCAGAATCAATGCATCGGGATATGTGGCCAATAAAGAAAGCAATTCAAGCCTGTCTTTTACGGGAAAAACAATACCGTCCGGAACAAACTTGTTCCAGAGGTTAATAACCCCAAGCCTTGTGATAGGCTGATTATCTGCTAATATAAGAATCGGTTTTGAATCTGTTGCCATAGCTTTTGAAACCGCAAAGGTAACAATAATTTTCAAAACAACAAATAATTCTTTTACTTTTTTTTGTTTATTCTAAAAAATATACATATTTTCGTGCTTTATTTATACTTACCGTTCATTATCTAATGATACAAACAACCGGTATTACCAAAAGTTTTGACAAACTGCAAATCCTGAAAGGAATTGATTTGCAGGTTAACAAAAGAGAGATTGTAGCCATTGTTGGGCCAAGTGGCGCAGGTAAAACCACCTTGCTGCAAATAATCGGGACATTAGATAAACCCGATAGTGGAAATGTCATCATCGAAGGCATTGAGCCTTTCAGATTGAATGAAAAAGACATCTCCCAATTTCGAAACAGGCACATTGGCTTTGTGTTTCAATTTCATCAGTTGTTACCTGAATTTACTGCATTGGAAAATGTAATGATTCCCATGCTGATAGCTCGCGAAAAAGCATCGGAGGCTGAAAAAAGGGCGAAAGAATTGCTGGATTTCTTAGCAATGACAGACCGCATGACGCATAAACCGGCTGAACTGTCAGGTGGTGAAAAACAGCGCATTGCTGTTGCACGTGCATTAGTCAACAAACCATCTGTGATTTTAGCCGACGAACCTTCGGGAAGCCTCGATACAAAAAATAAAGAAGAACTGCATGATTTGTTTTTTGACCTGCGCAACAGTCTTGGCCAAACATTTATCTTAGTTACCCACGACGAGCACTTAGCAACAAAAGCCGACCGGATCATTTACTTAAATGACGGCCTCATCACAAATTAAAATATTTTTCATTCCATAATTCTTAGTTCTTAACTCTTATTTCTTAACTCATATTATGTCTTGGCGTGATTTTTTCTATTTTTCAAAAGGCGAACGCAATGCACTGATCCTGCTGTTATGCCTTATTTCAGCAGGAGGTATTATTCTCTTATTGACCCGAACGCCATCATCCGTTAGTCCTGCTCCATCGCAAAAAACAGAACAGCCAGCTGCAATTTCATCGTCCGGCTCACAAACCGATCCGATTTCATCGGATATTTCACCTGTTTCTTCCGGACGTTCCGCTTCATCGCCTGCCTCTTCGCGTCAACCATCCCAACCAAGGGAGACAACCTCCGAGCGCGTCAACAGGTTGACGTCTTCGCAACCATCATACGCTCGAACCGAAAAATTTGAAGCCGGTACCGTCGTCGAGCTGAACAGCGCCGACACGACCACCTTGAAAAAAATACCGGGCATCGGTAGCGCATTTGCCAATAGAATCGTGAGTTTCAGGGTTTTGCTGGGAGGTTTTTACGACGTGCAACAATTAGCCGAAGTATATGGCATTGATGAAGAAAGATATATAGCTTTGGCGCCCTGGTTTTCAGTAGATGAGTCATTAATTAAAAAATTACCGGTCAACGTGCTTCCGCAAGACACATTAAGTCGGCATCCTTATATTAACTACCGACAAGCTCGCGCCATCGTTCAGCTCCGCACGCAAAAAAAACTTCTCTCCGGCTGGGATAATTTAGCATTATTAGATGAATTTACCGAGCATGACAGAAGCAGGCTACTGCCTTATCTCTCATTTGAATAATCTTATGTTTGACTGGCTAAATATTTATCCTTTGTCGGCTTATGAGTGGAGTGCAATCCTTTGCTGCGGCTTATTGATTGGCATATCGAAAACAGGCATTAACGGATTGGGTATGATTTATGTACCCATCCTTGCCCTTATCTTCGGCGCCAAACCGTCCACAGGCATACTGCTTCCCATGTTGTGCTGCGCCGACATATTTGCGGTGGCTTACTACCGTCGCAGCGCCGAGTGGAGATACATTGTTCGACTTCTTCCCTGGACATTAGCCGGTTTTGCGCTGGCGCTATTTACCGACCATTGGGTGCCGGATAAAAGTTTTAAACTGTTAATCGGAACATGTATCATTATCGGTCTCGCGGTGATGATATGGAACGAATATCGAGGGAAAAATACGGCGGTTCCTTCAGCATGGTGGTTTGCCGCATTGTTCGGTATTACAGGTGGGTTTTCTACGATGATAGGCAATGCCGCAGGACCTGTCATGTCCGTTTTTCTATTATCGGTAAAACTGCCCAAAAAGTCGTTTGTCGGTACGGCAGCATGGTTTTTTATGATTGTCAATTTTCTGAAACTTCCGTTGCAATACTTTGTATGGAAAAACATATCAGGCAAAACGCTCCTGTTCGACCTGACCATGATGCCAGTCATTGCTATTGGTGCATGGATAGGCATCCTTTTTGTAAAAAAAATCTCTGAAAAAAATTACCGTTTGGTCATCTTTGCCTTGACCTTATTGTCCACCTTGTTGCTTTTTTTATAAAGCAAGCGTTTAGTTTTTTGAATTAAAAAAACTATTTTTGCAAAAAAATTAAACGATCATCATTTATGAAACATTTTATTTACATTGCTATGGTTATTATGGTATCAAATGTATCATGTATGACAAAAAAAGATGATACCGATTGCGAGATCAGGCTGATTACGCTTGATCCGGGTCATTTTCATGCGGCTTTAGTACAAAAAATATCTTATCCGCAAGTATGTAAGGATGTGTATGTCTATGCACCCGAAGGGGATGATTTACAGGAACATCTGAAACGCATTGATGGATATAATACACGTCCCGAAATGCCTACCGGATGGAATGAAATCGTATATACAGGGGCTGACTATTTAACAAAAATGCTGCACGATAAACCGGGGAATGTAATGGTCACTGCCGGAAATAATGGGAAAAGAGTCGAATACCTGAAAGCGACGCTATCGGCCGGCATCAATGTATTGGCAGATAAACCGATGGCAATCAATGTGGAAGGATTCAAAGCGCTGCAAGAATGTTTCGAGATAGCACGTCGTCAAAATGTATTGCTTTATGATATTATGACTGAGCGGTTCGAGATAACGACCATCCTTCAAAAAGAATTTTCGCTGATTCCCGGCGTTTATGGCACGCAACAGACAGGTACGCCTGCCGATCCCGGCATCGTAAAGGAAAGCGTACACCATTTCCTGAAAACGGTATCCGGCAACCCGCTGATCAGACCGGCATGGTTTTTCGATATCGAACAACAGGGAGCCGGTGTGGTTGATGTGACAACACATTTGGTCGACCTTGTTCAATGGGAATGTTTCCCCGGTCAAATCATTAATTATAACAACGATATCGAACTTATAGATGCCAACTTATGGGATACCCCCTTGTCGCTTGCCGAATTTCAACGGGTAACAGGCTTGGAAACCTATCCGGCGTTTCTGCAGAAAGATGTGCGCGACAATACCCTGCATGTTTATTCCAATGGCGACATTACCTATAAAATTAAAAATGTACATGCCAAAGTATCTGTAATTTGGAACTACACATTTCCCGAGGGTGGAGGCGATACACACTTTTCGGTTATGAAAGGGAGCAAATCGCACCTGATTATCGAACAGGGTAAGGAACAGGGATATAAACCGCTCTTAACCATTAAAGCAGTTAAAGGGACAGACCTGACTGTATTCGAAAACGAACTTACCGAAGCGTTGAAGACAATCACTGCAAAATATCCGGGCGTCGCGCTGACCAAAAAAGAAAGCGACTCGTGGATAGTTGATGTCCCTGAAAGGTACCATACCGGCCATGAATCACATTTTGGACAGGTAACGGAAAATTACCTGAAATATCTTTCCGAAGGCGCCTTGCCTGAATGGGAAGTGCCCAATATGATTGCAAAATATTACGTTACAACCCACGCTTTGGAAATGGCGAAAAACAAACAAAAATGAAGCAAACATATCGCATTCTTTTTATCTGTATGGGCAATATTTGCCGCTCCCCTGCCGCTGAAGGGATTATGAAGCAGAAGGTGCAACAACAGGGTCTGGAACAATTTTTCTATATTGATTCGGCAGGAATGTACGGCTGGCATGAAGGCGAATTGCCGGATAACCGGATGCGTTCCCATGCTTCACGAAGAGGCTACGCGCTTACATCGCTCTCAAGACCAATCAAATACGACGACTTTGAGCATTTTGATCTGATCATTGGCATGGACGACGGTAATATTGACGATCTAAAACGAAAGGCGCCCAACCGCGAATCAATGAAAAAAATTCGCCGCATGACAGATTTCTGCCGTACTCATACAGCTGATTGTGTTCCCGACCCATACTATGGCGGAGCATCGGGGTTCGAACTCGTACTCGACTTGCTGGAAGATGCATGTGATGGATTGATCGACAAATTAAAGAAAAAAAATACGTGACAGACAAACAATTAAGAAGAAAGGCCAAGACTGTAAGATTTCTTATGGCGGCTTTAAGCGCACTCTCATTTAAAAAGAAACACCGTCCAACCGGCGTCGAAATGTTTATCCATACCGGCGAGGGCAATGTACGGGTATTGACTTACAATATGGATAACCCGCAACGGCTGCCGCTATATGTAAATATTCATGGCGGAGGTTTTGTGTTGGGAAATGCCGAAATTGACGACCCCTTTATGCCTGACATAGCCAAGAATGCAAATGCAAAAATCATCAGTATTGATTACAGCCTTGCACCCGAATTTCCGTTTCCCAAAGCCTTGAACGAATGTTATGCAGTGGTTGAATATGCTAAGACACATCCGGATGAATTTGGCATTGATCCGAACAGGATTGCTGTTGGCGGTCAAAGTGCAGGCGGAAACCTCAGCGCCGGTATCTGTTTGATGGATAATGACAAGAAACAGCTGGATATCAAATGTTTGATATTAGATTACCCACCCTTGGATTTATATACGGAAGCAGGGCTTAAACCGCTTCCAAAAGGTGCACTTCCCGTATTTATCTGCCGTATTTTTGATGCATGTTATTGTAATGACAAAGAGAAACGAAACAATCCGCTGATCTCGCCACTTTATGCCACCATTGATGAAGTCCGCTTTTTCCCGCCAACCCTTGTTATCACCGCTACTTTCGATTCGCTTTGCGGAGAGGGAGAACTGTTCAGAGATAAATTGATTGAAGCAGGCATAGATGTTACCCATAAACGATTTGAAGCCCGACATGGTTTCAACCTCGAACCCGGATCGGATGCAGCCGAATCATGGCGCATGATAACAGACCATCTCAAAAACTTTTTATGGTAGTTTTTCCGACATTCAAAATAATAATTTGCGAAAATCAATATATATCGCAAAAAATCCGTATTTTCGCCTCGTCAAATTTTTTAATAACACAATATTATGAAGAAGTATGTAGCAGAAATGACTGGAACAATGGTTCTTGTGTTGATGGGTTGCGGTAGCGCAATTTTCAACAATGGAGTAGGTACAACGGCGCAGGTTTTGACCGTAGCTGTTGCGTTTGGGTTAGCTGTCGTTGCGATGGCTTATACAATTGGAAATATTTCCGGTTGCCATATCAATCCGGCGATCACATTGGGTTGTTTGGTTTCCGGAAGAATCAACGGAAAAGATGCAGCCATGTATATGATTTTTCAGGTAATTGGCGCCTTAATAGGCTCGGCGATCCTTTTCCTGTTAGTGAAATTAGCAGCTCCGGCATTTCAGAGCGCAACCTTAACAGGCGCCAATGGCATACAACCCGGGCATACAGTTGTCAGCGCCTTTATTGCCGAAGTGATCTTTACGTTTGTATTTGTCTTAGTCGTACTGGGCACAACCGACAGTAAAAAAGGAGCAGGGCATCCGGCCGGCTTAGCCATTGGATTTTCACTGATTTTGGTACACATCGTTTGTATTCCGATCACAGGCACATCGGTAAATCCTGCACGCAGCGTAGGACCGGCCGTTTTTGAGGCAATAAACGGATCGATGGAAGCATTGGCAAACCTGTGGATTTTCATTGTGGCGCCGTTTATCGGAGCATTCCTTTCGGCATTTGTATGGAAATCGATAGCCGCCGAAAAATAAGCGATTATTTATAAACTAAACATATATCTTATGAAAAAGATTACAAGAAGAGATGCCCTCAAAACAGCATTGGCCGGTGGAGCCGTATTAGCAACATCAGGATTGAATGCAGCAGTCGCACAAGCCAAAGCGCCCTTGAAAGGAAATATCCGTCATTCGGTCAGCAAGTGGTGTTTTGGTAATATTCCTTTGGATGAATTTTGCGGAATCTGCAAAACCATCGGTATCGAATCGATTGAATTGTTAGATCCCAAAGACTGGGATACCGTGATAAAAAACGGGCTGACTGTTGCCATGGCTCAGGGAGCAGGAAAGGGAATTAATGATGGTTTTAATAATCCCCGGCTTCATGATGAATTAGTAGAAAGTTATGAAAAAGTAATTCCAATGGTTGCTGAAGCAGGACTGACCAACCTGATCTGTTTTTCAGGCACGCGAAGTGGCGTAACAGATTTGCAAGGTTGGGAAAATTGCGAACGAGGATTAAAACGGATTACGCCCATTGCCGAGAAATATAATGTCGTGTTAACGATGGAATTGTTGAATACCAACGGACATCGGGATTATTTGTGTAGCCATACGGCTTGGGGAGCAGAGCTATGCAAACGGGTTGGTTCGCCAAACCTCAAATTGTTGTATGATATTTACCACATGCAGATCATGGAAGGCAATATCATCGACAACATCAAAAAATATCACACCTATTTTTCGCATGTTCATACAGGAGGCAATCCGGGTCGCGCTGAAATCGACGAGACACAAGAACTTTACTATCCTGCGATTATGAAAGCGCTGGTGGATGTCGGATACAAAGGATTTGTAGGGCAGGAATTTGTCCCAAAACAAGAAGACAAAATCGCCTCCTTGGAAAAATGTATCCGCATCTGCGATGTGTGATTTTTTCGAATTGAGAATTGAGAATTGAGAATTGAAAATTATTTTTCCGGATGCTCCGGATTTTTCTATTTTCATATTCTCAATTTTTTTTGTAATCAAATCAAAATTAATAGCTTTTAATGCATGACATAAGCATGGTAAAAAAGAAATCAAAAGAAGAAAAAAAAGATCGGACGAGCAAAAAGGAAATCACTCAAGCCATCGTAAATTTATTTCAAAACACACCCAAATCCGTTTATAATTACAGACAAGTCAGCAAACAAATAGGGATTGATAATCGGGAACAAAAAAAGTTGGTTCAGGATATTTTGTATGATTTGGCAACCGATGGATTCATTCGGGAACAGTCGCCGGGACGTTTTCTTTTCAACTGTGTCGGGACGATTGCCATTGGCACATTTCAACGGCGCAGCAACGGCCGAAACTCCTTTATTCCGGAAGAGGGCGGTGATTCCATCGAAGTAGCCGAGCGTAATTCCAAACATGCTATGGATGGCGACAAAGTGCGCGTACAACTTTTTGCCCGCCGCAAAGGCACAGTCGCCGAAGCCGAAGTCATCGAAATTATTGAAAACAAAAAAAGCACTTTTGTAGGGAGAGTACATGTAGCAAGAGATATTGCCTTCCTTGTAACCGAAGATAAAACGCTGGCAAACGATATTTTTATTCCCAAAGACATGCTTCATGGAGCGAAGAACAACGAAAAAGCCATCGTTCGGATTGTCGAATGGCCCGAAAACGCCAAAAATCCGATTGGCGAAGTGGTCGATGTGCTGGGCATATCGGGCCGGAACGATACCGAGATGCACGCCATCTTAGCGGAGTTCGGTCTTCCGTATAAATATCCTCTACCTGTGGAAAAAGCAGCCGAACAAATATCGGACGATTTTTCGGAAAACGAATCTGTTGAGCGCGAAGATTTTCGGAATGTCGCCACTTTTACCATCGACCCGCACGACGCCAAAGACTATGACGACGCCCTGTCTTTACGCAAGGCGGCCAACGGGAATTGGGAGGTCGGCATCCATATTGCCGATGTGACATACTATGTTAAACCTGACAGTATCATCGATAAAGAGGCTTATGGTCGTGCCACGTCCGTTTAT
>Ga0082212_10002121_pt1 | contig 29196 bp, 25 predicted proteins | sample TergutNt197P3_FD_71548 | JGI IMG/M metagenome (GOLD analysis project Ga0082212, IMG submission 71548) | Neocapritermes taracua P3 segment gut microbial communities from Petit-Saut dam, French Guiana - Nt197 P3 | ecosystem: Host-associated > Arthropoda: Insects > Digestive system > Gut ...
GAGGGGCACGCCATGTTACATTATCCAATAAGCCGTGCTCACCGGTTCGCACGCTTTTCTGGGCGGCCCGCAGAAGGGGAATTTGCCCTTTCAAGGAATTTTACGCTGGTTATTAATATACATCGTAACAAGCAATTTACCGCAGGGCCAGTGATATTGGATTATCGAATATATGCCTGGAAAGGGGCGGGTTTGCCTTTGCAAAACCATGTGGAATTCCTCGTAAAAACAGACCAGCTGAAAAAAGGAATAATGAGCATAGAAAAATCCTGACCACTTATATTCAAAATAGATAAGGATAAAAATAAGTGGGCAGGAAGGCTGTTTTAACGAATTCTACACGCGGTTTTGCAAAGGCAAACCCGCCCATTTGCTTGGTTTATTCGGATAATTATAATAACTGGCTCTGCGATAAATTGCTATTTAGCTCGTGCAGGGAATCGAAGGGGTATAGCTCGCCAATGGTTGTGTTTACCGTATCGCCGCCAGAGCCGGCAAAACGGACGGGGGCGCCGCTTTCCATAAACTCGCTCAGGACCTGGCGGCAGGCGCCGCAGGGGCCAACGGGGTAATCGGAGCAGGGGGTGGCTATAGCCAGGGCAATAAAGGAACGGCTGCCGCAGCTTACCGCTTTCATGACGGCGCCACGCTCCGCGCAGATGGTAAGGCCATAGGAGCGGTTTTCCACATTGCAGCCGGTATACACTTCCCCGTCTTCCGAAAGGAGGGCGGCCCCTACCCGGAATCCGGAATAAGGGGCATAGGCAGAATCAGCCGCCTTTAAAGCAGCGCCGTAAAGTTCATCCATATTGATTTTCATAGGTTTCTCCATATATAGTATTTTTATGGCAATTAAAAAGAAATTCTACTTTATCATTCTTGCAATTTTTGCCTTTATTGCCTATACGGTTCTTGCCGCCCAGCCTGTACCCCAGGAAACAATTCTTGCCAATAACTGGCTTATATCGCTGGAGAGTGATCAACATGCTGCCGCCTCCCCTTCGAACAGGGAAATAATCCCCTTTAAACTGGGCAAGCGCTTTGGGTACGTGGATACCTCAGGGCGCCTTGTCTTAAACCGGGAACAGGGGTTGACTGTTTCGCTTGCGCCCGGATTCTGGGCGGAATTCGATGCCGCGCCACGGCAGCTTGTAATAAACGACCCCAAGACAGGCGCGGAGATTACCCTGGAAAACCCGCTCGGCTACCCGGTTTTTCTTGACGGGCGCATTTTGCTGATCAGCAAAGACCAGACAAGTATTGGGGAAATAAACCGGGAAGGGGAGACCCTTTGGCAGCATGATTTTGAAGCGCCTCTAACCTGCATCGACGCGGCGGGCGGCTATATACTAACCGGTACGCTTGACGGGATGGTAGACCTCCTGGACAGGCAGGGGAACGCGCTCTTCCCGTCGTATGCGCCGGGCGCTTCCAGGATACCGGTAATACTTGGCTGCCGTATTTCCTCGGACGGGACCAAATTGGCAATTGTTTCCGGCATAGACAAGCAGCGCTTCCTTTTCCTTGAATGGTACGGCAACAACGATTACCGGGTAACCCACCATGAGTTTTTAAGCGGCGAAGGGTTCCGCAGGGAAATTCAAATGGCGTTTATTGGGAACGATACCCGTGTGGTGTTTGAACAGGAAGCAGGGCTTGGTATATACGACATTAAGTCACGCTCCACAATAACCCTGCCTTTACCCGGCCAGCTGCAGGGGTTCCCGGTGCGGCTGGAAGCATTGGACGGGGAGGGGGCGGACGGGCTTTTGTTCTATGTTAGCTCCGGTACCAGCCGCGGCGAAAAACGCCTGGTTGGCTTAAAGCTTCCCGGCAAGGAACTTATCAACCTCCCCTTTAAAAGCGAAGTTTCTTTTTTAACCCGCCGGGGGGACATCCTTTTTGTCGGCGGCGGCCAGACACTGGCTTCCTTTACACTGGACAAAAGATGAAAAGAAAAATTGCCGCCCTTATTGCGCTTTTCCCCCTTGCATTTTTTGTATTCGGTATCAGCTGGCCTGTCCGGGAAGGCTCCCTATCCGCAAACTTTGGGATGAGCGACGGGGGAGTCCCGCTCCTGGGGAATATCATTGCCGCTTCCGGTTCTGTTTTCCCGTCCGAGGTAGGCGAACTGATTTTTGTCTGCGATCCGGAAAACCCGGCTTCGCACTTCCCATCCCCGCTTGGTTCATGGATGGCCCTCGATCACGGCGATAACATGGTAGGGATTTACTGCCGTTACGAAGACAGGCGGGACGCGCCGGTCCCTTCGTTAATGGATACAGGCACGGTAATAGCGTCTGCCGGCAGATCGGGCTGGGCAGAAAGGGATGGGGTGTATTTTGCTTTTTTTGATTCCAGGGAGCGGCGCTGGGTTAACCCTTCTGTCCTTATCTCCGGTACAATATCCGGCAGCCAGGACACTGTCCCGCCGCTTATCCGCCAGGTAGAACTGCGCAACATGGCCGGCACCTATTTAAACCCTGCCCAGGTCCAGCGCCTTCCACAGGGCCTCTATACAATCTATGTGGATGCTTTCGACACCCTCGATCAGGGGGGGGAAGCGCTTGCGCCGAACAGGATAACCTGTTCCGTTAATGGCGCGGAAACCGGGCTTTTAAGTTTTGAAACTCTCGTATCTTCGGATGGGAAACGGATGGTTTACAGGAACGGCCTGGTCCCCGCTTCCCAGGTCTATAACGAAAGGGGTTTTGGGCTGGGGGAAATCCAGCTGACCAGGGGGCAGGCGACACTGGTAATAGAGGCACGCGACATGGCAGACAATGCACGCTCTGTAACATACAGGCTTACCATTGAGTAACCCGCAAAAAAATACCGGCAGTAAGCCCAAAAAAGCAAAAGCAGATACTTCAGCGCAGAAATCGCCAGAGCAGAAACCGCCAGAGCAAAAACCAGCAAAGCAAAAACCCCCAAAGCAGAAGCCGCCAAAGACATGGTCTACCCCGGTAAAGGGGGAGCCAAAGATATCCGTCCCCTGTGCAATTTGCGGCGGGGAACTATTTGCCCCCCATTTTAAAAATAACGGTTCTAACCCGCTGTTTGCCCCGGACAGCGGCCCGGATATGGAGCTTGTGTTTTTTGCCTATGTGCATTGCGTCCGCTGCGGCCTTGTCCAAATCAACCCGCAGCCCGACAGCGAAGCAGTAGCCTTCCGCTATAATAAAAACCACGGGGATGACTATCTAAAATATGAATTGGCAAATGAAAAAGTTTTTTTACGGCTGCAGGAACTCGCTTTAAAAGACGCGGGCTTTTACCTTCTTGAACAAAAACTACTGCCGCCAAATGTTAGGGCAGGGCTTGCGGGCGCGGGGGAAGCCCCCCGCGTTCTGGACATAGGCTGCGCAACCGGCGCGCTGCTCGCATCGTTACAAAACAGCGGCTGGAATGCAAGGGGCGTGGAGATTTCCGGCCCGCAAGCGGCTTATTGCCGTAAGCAGGGGCTCGATGTCAGCGCCCTGCCCCTGGAAGAAAATCATTTCCCCGATAGCACTTTTGACGTTGTGCTTGCATCCCATGTGATCGAACACCTTAACAGCCCTTTCGGTTTTGCATTGGAAGTAAAAAGGGTACTTAAACCCGGCGGGCATTTTTTTGTTACTACCCCCAATATAAGCGGTTTCCAGGCACAGCACTTTGGCAGCGCCTGGCGCTCTGCCATCTTCGATCACCTTTACCTGTTTTCCCAAAAAACACTGCGTATGCTTCTGGAAAAAGCCGGTTTTGGCATAGAACGGGTAAAAACCTGGGGCGGCCTTGCGGAAGGCAGCGCGCCCCCTTTGCGTAAAAAAATTATGGACAGGCTCGCTAAACCGTTTGCCTTTGGCGACGTTATGATAGTAAGGGCCATTGCCAAATAAGGCCGGCGCACGGTTCGACAGCCTCTTCTTTTTTAAGTATAATTAAGCCAATGACAATAGAGGACCCCAGGGTAGAGGAAGAGATGAAGGAGCTATGCAGGGCGCTGGCATCGACAGGTGACAGTGAATTGCTCGGAGCGTTCCTCTCCTGTTTATTAACCCCGGCAGAAATTGCCGACATTGCATCGCGCTGGGCTTTGGTAAAGGCATTGCGGGAAGGGACGCCCCAGCGGGAGATCGCAAAAAACCTTGGCGTGTCGCTTTGCAAGATAACCCGGGGTTCACGGGAACTAAAAAAACCGGACTCCGGTTTTTTGCGCATACTGGATGTTTTAGACGACCTTAACACGAAAGCGGGAGCGGAAAACAGCGCGCCTCCACCGCTCAAGCCAAACAACAATAATTGACAGCACAAAGCGCGGCAGTGCAGCCCATACATAGGGGACCCCAATGGCTACAAATAACAGCGTGTCTTCTATCTGGGAATGGCTTATGGCCGCACTGTGGTTAAACAGATCCGCCTCTACCCGCGACATGTTCCCCGACGAAACTTCTTCCATTATAATCCCCGCGCCATAGGCAAGGCCGACAGTATTGGCGATTATCCAGACATAGGCCGCATTAACGGGAAGCCCGATTGCACCCATAATGAGCCGCGCAATTCTGCTTAATTTTTTTATCAGGCCAAACTCCGCAAGTATGCGCTGGAGAAGCATTACGGCAAAGACCAGGAGGAATATTTGTAAAACCAAAAACAGCGATTCGGTGAACCATGGGCCAAGCCCGGCCCTGAACTGATCGAAATTTAAGCCAAGCCTTGGCGCTTCCGCCACTTCTGCCGGGATTATTTTAAGGAAGTCCTCGCCGGGGGGCAGTATTTTTTTTAGCACCCATGCCGCCAGGAGCGATGCAACAATCCGCAGCCCTATCATTTTACGAAGGCTTGAACCGGTCTTCTTCATAACAATACATTCAACAAAAAAGTTATGCGCGATTAGGCACATGGTTGTAAGGATGATAAGCTGCTTGTCTGTTAAGACTATGGTCTTTATTATCGCTATGGCCGAATATATGTTCATAAGGATAGAGCTTAAATAGGCAAGGGCAGCTTCGCCGGGCAGGCCGAGGAACTGCATAAGCGGGTTCATAAATTTTGATACATAATGCAGAAGCCCGGTGCTTTTAAGGACAAGGATGGCAAACGAGACAGGCAGGATAATTATAAGGAGGAAACGTATCGCGGTAAGCGACGGCTTAATGTTTTCCTTAAAACATTTTATGATCCGCCCTCCGGCGGAATTATCGGTGTCATCAATGTTATCAGGCATTGGTTCCCTTTCTGTTGTAATTATAGTTGATCAGAGAACCTGCGAGTAGTAGTTCCCGCTCCGTCCTGCCAAGGCCGGGTATTGCCGCTGTAAATGCCCCCCGGCCCTCTGCCATGCCGGAATCAAAGCGTAAAATGCGTGCTTCCGCTTTGCCCTCCGTAAGGCATTTTTGTATGCCCGGTATAAAAATGTAGTCGCCGTTTTCGAAAGGCGGCTTCCCTTCGACAATAAACGGGATAAGCCCCCAGTTTATAAGGTTGCTCCTGTAGCGTTTAGTTGCGTACTCATTGGCAAAGTTGGCAAGCCCGCCCAGTACCCGCTGGCACGATGCAGCCTGTTCCCGGGCGCTGCCATCGCCTGGTTTAACGGCAAAAATTGCCGATGCAATCTGGACGGGCCCCAAAGGCGTCTGTAAACCTGCGGCGCAGGCAGCCAGCACAGCGTCCAGTTCCGCGGTGTTTTTCCTGTCGCGCACAGCTTTTGCTTTTTCTGCATAGCCGGGGTCTTTCCGCGAAAGGGTAAACTCCGCCAGCGCCAGCGGGTTGGAACGGTACGACGATGTTTCCCCCGACGGGATAAGCTCGTCTGTTGTGGTTATGGGGTCTGTTATGAACGAAACGATTTTTAAAAGGATGTTTTCGCCCAGGGCTTCCATGGGCGGCCAGTCGGCAATGTTGGGGCCGTAGCGGAGTTCCGCTTCTTTTTCCGGGCGGCCGTACCCATGGTAGACCCGTGCCCTGTAGGGCGCATCGTCAAAATGGTAAACACGGCTGCCATTAAAAGTACCTTTATCGCCTTGCCCTTTATAAAAATTTTCTGCGGAACAAAGAAAGCCGCTGTTCATTGCTGTTGCTGCAATGGCCCGCGCGTCCATAAGCGCTACCGATGCGATTTGCCCGCCCTTTGGGCTGGAGCCCTCGCGGTTGGGGAAGTTCCTGGTGCAGTGCCGTATGGAAAGGCCCTTGTTGGCTGGCACATCCCCTGCGCCAAAGCACGGCCCGCAGAAAGCTGTCTTTACCACGGCGCCGGATGCCGCCAGCTTTGCGAGCGCCCCGTTCCGCGCCAGTTCCAGATAGATGCCCTGGCTCCCGGGGTATACCGAGAGGGAAAAATCGGGGTACTGCGCCGCCCCCTGCGGGTTTGTTGTTACATCACTGCCTGCGTTTTCGCCGCTGCCGCCCAGCATATCCGCCGCCGCCATTATATTGTCAAAAGTGCCCCCGGCGCACCCGGCGATAATCCCCTGGTCTGCATGGACCCTGCCCTGCGAGTCGATCTTTTCCATTAAACCCAAATCCAGGGGCCTGCCGAAAATTTCCGCCGCCTGTTTTTCTGTCTGTGTAAAAATATCGCATGGGTTACCCAGCAACTCATCGAGCCCGTATACATTGCCGGGGTGGAAGGGGAGGGCGATCATAGGTTTAATGTTGCCAAGGTCGATTTTAATTAAGCCGTCGTAGCAGGCGTACCCGCCGCTTTCCCCCGAACCCGGTTTTAGCTCCCGGTAATCGCCGCCCCTCCCGTGCAGGGCAAGGTAGTCGCGTATCGTTTCGTCTGTTTCCCATACAGAAGACCAGCAGGCGGTTTCCGTTGTCATTACATCGATGCCGTTGCGGAAATCCGCGCTTAAAGGGGCAATGCCGGGGCCAAAGAATTCAAGGACGGCGTTTTTAGCAAAGCCGTTTTTATGTACTGCGCCAATCAGGGCAAGGGCGACATCCATCGGCCCAACCCACGGCGCCGGGCGACCTTCCATGCAGACACCGATTACTTTAGGGTATGCAATTTCGTAGCGCTGCGACAGCAGTTGTTTTACAAGCTCGCCGCCGCCCTCTCCCACGCCCATTGCCCCCAGCGCGCCGTAGCGGGTATGGCTGTCGCTGCCCAGGATCATTTTGCCGCAGCCGGCCCATGCCTCCCTGATATACGAATGAATTACCGCAAGGTGCGGGGGCACATAAATGCCGCCGTATTTTTTTGCTGCAGAAATTCCAAAGGCATGGTCGTCTTCGTTTATTGTGCCCCCAACCGCGCAGAGCGAATTGTGGCAGTTGGTAAGTATGTAGGGGACGGGGAATGATGTAAGCCCGGAAACTTTTGCCGTCTGTATAATCCCCACATAGGTAATGTCGTGCGATGCAAGCGTGTCAAAACGCAGGCGCAGCGTTTCACCGGCTCCTTCTCGATTCGCAAGCTGGTTTAATACCCCGCCCTTCAGGGCGGTTTGTGACGACAGGAAATTGGGTTGTAATGGTGTTAAACCAGCATACAATCCATACCTATCAGAACCAACATACCCCGTCCCTTCAGGGCGGGGTTGTTGATTGTGGGCAGCCAAAATGCCGTATGTTATGGTGCCTTTCCTTGCGTCGTCGATGGTGCAGGGTAATTTTTCGGCAGCCGCGATTTCCCTTCCATTGCGGAGAAATAGAGGCCCTTCCATTAATTCAACAGCAGGTCTGGTCATAAATACCTTTTTGGTATTTCGAATAATACTTTGAAATACCGGAATAAACAAGACCGGTATTTTTCCGCCTTGCCCTGCAAAGCGCCCCCATTGTATACTGCTACCAATGCATGTCCCGCGCCATACAAAAGCCGCCCTGTTGCTTGCTGCCCTCTTACTCACCCTCTCCCATTCCTGCAACAACGGGCTTAATGGCCTTTTGGAATTACAGCGGGTTATGATCCCGGTTATGACACAAGAGGATCTGGAAGCTGCAATCGAGAAAGACGGCGCAGTTATAGGCATAGTCAACTCAATTGAGATTACTGCTCCAATTATGGTTGCGCTCGGTCAATCGGTTACCGTTACCGCATTTGACCGTGGCGTAACATTAAGCACGGCGCCGTCGTTTGATGCAAATGCAATTTTCGAAATTACAATTGGGGAGCTTACCCTTGGCGACAGGCGGGGCGTTGGGGTGTTAACGCTGGAAGGAAAATTAGACGGCAGCAGGACTTCTTCGCTTGTAAGTGTAGGTTTATATGGGCCAGGGCAATCATCCATTATCATGAATGACCGAGTTACAATTAAAAACAATTCTTATTTAACCGGCGACGGCGGGGGCGTTTTTGTAATTGGATCAAACGCCAGTTTTACCATGAATGGCGGGACTATATGCAATAACAAAGCAAACAGTTCCGGTGGCGGGGTATATATAGTAGGCGGCTCTTTTACCATGAAGGGCGGGTTTATACGCGGGAACAATGCCGTCGAAGGGGGCGGGGTAAGCATAACAGGTGACGGCACCTTTACCATGACTGGAGGGACGATCAGCGGTAATAAAGCAAGTAATGCCGCCGGGGTATATATAAGCAATAGTACCTTAAATATAACAGGAGGGGCTATTGAGATAAACATAGCCGATGCAGACGGCGGCGGGGTTTATTTGGCAGGAACCTGTCCATTTTTCATGAATGGCGGGGTTATAAGGGGAAATACCGCAAAGGATGGGGGTGGGGTACATGTGTTTGGCGGATCCTTTACCATGGATAACGGCACTATCAGTGGAAATATTGTAAATAACTGTGGCGGCGGTATATATGTAAGAAGTTCAGTGGCTTTTACCATGAACGGCGGGGCAATTACCGGGAATACCGCAGGCAATTCCGGCGGCGGGGTTTATGCGGAACTTATGGCAATAATAATTATCCCGGTTTTCGACAGGGTTACCGGGAATCATGCCCCTCCCGGGACAGAGAACAATTTCGATCCCCCGTACCCATAAAAAACCGCCTTGCCCTGCAAACTGCCCACATGGTAAACTTTACCAATGCATATCCCGCGCCATACAAAAACCGCCCTGTTACTTGCCGCCCTCTTACTCACCTTCTCCCATTCCTGTAACAACATCCTTAACGGCCTTTTGGAACTGCAGCGCGAAATGATCCCGGTTACGACAGATGATGAGCTCCTGGAAGTAATTGGCGAGGACGGCGTAATTATAGGGATAATGAATGATATAACACTAACAAATATAATTCACATAGATGGCGGGAAAAATATAACCATAACTGCATTTGAACGGGATGTAAAACTAAAAATGGATACCAGTAGACCTTTACTGGAAATAATCTCTGTAAGCAGCGGCACGCTCAATTTGGGCGACAGGAGGGGTGTTGGCAAACTTATTTTGGAAGGGGAAGCAGGCAGGAGTGCCCCGCTCTTAAAATTGGACATCGGTGCATCCGTTATTATGAATGATCGTGTCGCCATAAAAGACAATTCAGGCAGTATATATGGTTGCGGGGTACAAATTGAGGGCGGCACCTTTACAATGAACGGCGGCGAAATTTCCGGCAACGATTCTTTCATAGATGGCGGCGGGGTATATGTAAGAAGCGGGGGCGAATTTAACATGGCTGGCGGTACCATTGGCGTTAATGAAGCAAGCAACAATGGCGGCGGTGTATCTGTTAGCGGCGGGGTCTTTACCATGACTGGCGGGACTATTAAAGGCAATAAAGCTGCTTCAGGCGGGGGCGGCGGGGTATATGTTACGATAACTGGAACCTTTACCATGACAGGCGGGACAATATCCGGCAATCAGGCCTCTGGCGGCAGCAATGGCGGTGGCGGGGTATATCTAGACGATGGGTCATTCACCATGAACAGTGGGACAATTACCCAAAATACCGCTGGTGTTTCCGGCGGCGGGGTATATGTAGATAACGGTTCATTTACTATGAACGGCGGGACAATTACCGGGAATACCGCAACCATTTCCGGCGGCGGGGTAAAGGTTAGCGGCGGAATTATTGATGGCCCCGGTTTAAGCGGGGTTACCGGGAATTATGCCCCTCCCGAGACAGTAAACAATTTTGATCCCCCGTACCCATAAAAAATGCTTGTGCGATCCTTCGTGATAAAAACCCCCGCCTTGCCCGTAACCCGTTTCCCTTGTATAGTATAGTTAATGCGCCCCCCTCTCCACAAAATAGCCGCCCCGTTACTTAGTGCCCTTCTGCTTATCTTTTCCCATTCCTGTAACAACGGCCTTAGCGATCTCCTGGAACTACAGCGTGTGATAATCCCTGTTAGAACTGAAGCGGAATTATTAGATGCTATTAAGAACGATGGTGTAGTGATAGGTATATTAAACAATATAACACTAACAAGCCGGGTTGAAATTGATGCCGGTAAAAGTATAACAATTACAGCTTTTGACCGGGATGTTGTTTTATCTGGTCCATCTGACAATTTTAGTTTCTTTTTTATCGAGTGGGGGGCGTTAACCCTTGGCAATACCAGGGCAAAAGGCATGCTTATACTGGATGGGGGAGAGAGGACCCGGGGTTACCCGCTGGTAAATGTAGAAGAGATACTGATGACTCAACCGGCATCCCTTTTTATACATGATCATGTTATTGTAAAAAATAATAAGAATAATGACCCTGGCGGCGGTGGCGGCGTATATGTAAAAGGCGGATCATTCACCATGACAGGGGGGACTATCTGCGATAACGAGGCCTTTTGTGGCGGCGGGGTATGTGTCGAAAACGGAAACTTTACCATGACAGGGGGGAGAATATTTCGCAACAAAGCTAATTCCTCTACCGTTTACGCTGAAAGCGGCGGCGGTGTGTGTATTATCGGGGACAGTGAATTTACCATGACAGGCGGGACTATCGAAGATAATGAGGCAAACTATGGCGGCGGGGTGTATGTAGATGCAGGTTCATTCACCATGGCAGGCGGGAACATATTTAAAAATAAAGCTTTTTTATCTGATCCTGGCTCTACTGAGCATGGAGGGGGTGTTTATGTTACCGGGGGCGGCAGCTTTTCCATGACAGCCGGGACAATGAACAGAAACGAAGCAAACAGAGCCGGTGGGGTATATGTACACAATGGTACTATTGCCATGAACGGCGGGGAAATCAGTGATAATACAGGAGATAATGGTGGCGGTGGGATTATCATAATGAGTAGCGGGAGCCTTATTCTGAATGGGGGGACGATAATCAATAACCGGACTGATATTGGTATATTAAAAGCTGGCGGCGGGGTAATAGCTAATGGGTCTTTTACCATGAACGGTGGCACAATAAAAAATAATAGTGCAGGGGATACCGGCGGCGGGGTATTCACAAATAAATCTTTTATTATGAACGGCGGGACAATTACCGGGAATACCGCAACCACTACTGGCGGTGGGATAATGGTTGGCGGGGGAAGCATTGGTGGCCTCGGTTTAAGCGGGGTTTGGGGGAATTTTGCCCCTCCCGGGATAGAAAACAATTTTGATCCCCCATACCCGTAAAAAATGGCAATACAGAACCTGTCAGCACCAAGGCATACCGAAAAAAACAACAGGTTTTTAGAGGTTCCCCTATTAAAAAACCTGTCTTAATGGACTTGAGACGGTGCTGGTTCGAGTGGTTCGTGGAAAAAAACCTGCCTTGCCCTATAAAACTTTCCTTAGTATATTTTATATAATGCTTTCCCTTCGCCATAAAATAACTGCCCCGTTACTTATAGCCCTTGTGCTTTTTTTTACCCATTCCTGCAACAACGGCCTTAACGGCCTTCTGGAACTGCAGCGCGTGATGATCCCGGTTACGACACAAACTGAGTTTGAAAATGCACTACTTGTTGATGGCGCGGTTATAGGAATTATGAACGATATCGAATTATCCAAAACGTTCACTATTTCCGGCAATAAAACAATAACGATTACACCCTTCGAACAGGATGTAAAATTAATTAGGGGTTTAACGCCGACAGACGACGCTCTTTTTACGGTAGATAACAGCGCAATCATTTTTGGGGACAAAAGGTGCAAAAAAACCCTTTTCCTGGAAGGGACATCAACTATTACAGAAGCACTTGTTACTATTAAAAATAATGCACATTGTATAATGAACGATGGTGTTGTTTTTAGGGGAAATAATGCAAATGGTAACTTTGGCGGCGCAGTACGCGTTATTTCCGGCAGCTGCTTTGAGATGAAGGGGGGGAGGATAGCCGGCAATTCTGCTAATGCCGGTGGTGGTGTATATGTAGTTAATGGGACATTTACCATGACAGGGGGGATAATTACCGGTAATAAGGCTTCTTCCGGCGGCGGTGTTTTTATTGGCAGCGGGAATTTTACCCTTTCCGGGAATGCCAGGATCATAGGGAATGATACAGTCACATTCTCCACAGAAGGGGGAGGGGTAAATGTAAGCAACGGGACATTTACCATGAATGGCGGAGAAATAAGCAGTAATAGTACTTTGGCCAGGGGCGGCGGTGTAAGTATATACAACAGTACTTTTACCATGAACGGCGGGTTAATAATTAATAACTTTGCCGCTGAATCCGGCGGCGGGGTTTATGTAGATAGCAGTGGAAGCATAGATGGCTCTGGTTTAAGCGGGATTTGGGGGAATAACCCAGATCAAATTTACCCAAATAACATACCATATTCGTATTTATTTATCAATCATTTTTATCTCCCCAAGCCTTTTCTCGATCTGCCGTAACGTGGAGCGGATTTTTTCCAGCTGGCGCGGCGTTTCCCTTTTTGGTTTTTTGATGTTAAGCATTTCCTCTACCGTTATCCCAAGGGCCCAGGCTATGTGGCAGCCGTCAACAAAGGAAGGGTATATGCCATGGTAGATCCAGCTCTGGAGTGTTTTAACCGGCATGTGGCAGGCAGCCGCCAGGTCTTTCTGGGTCATTTTTTTTTGTTTTAAGAGCGTTTTGATATTTGCCCAAAATGCATTTGCATCCATTTTTACTCCCAAATACAATATACTGAGAACACAGTACAAAACAAAATAAAAATACGGTGTACACAGTACGTTAATGATTGTGCCGGACAAGTTTTTTTTACATCGACAATTCCAGCAGCGCATGGTAAAATGAGCTTGTTCCAGTATAAATAATTACCGTGGGTTGGAGGGTATTATGGTTAAGACCGATCCTGTTGTCCAGAAATGGGTAGACCGCTTTGGCGAATGGTTTAACGAGGGCGAAGATGAATGGTCTTTTGCCGATATCCTTAAAAAAGCGCGGATGACCAAAAAACTCTACCCGTACAGGGAACTTTTTTCGCCGCTGCAAATAAACAGCATAACCGTTAAAAACCGCATCGTTATGGCGCCCATGGGGAATATCAGCATGTGCGACGAGACGGGGCGGCCTAACGAAAAAATGCTCCAGTACTTTTACGAGCGGGCAAGGGGAGGGGCGGCTCTTCTTACTACCGGCCTTATCCCGGTAAGCCACGGCCTTGACAACTCAATTACCGAACTTGGGCAGCTTAGCTATTTTCCCCGTATAGACCGTTCGCGGACCGTCTTTGCCGGCTGGAGGGACCTGGCGCAGGGGGTGAATGCTTTTGGGTCGAGGGTTTTTATCCAGCTTACCCCGGGGCTTGGCCGTGTTGGGAACCCCCAGTGTCTGCTTACCATGTTCAAACTCCCTAACTCCGCATCGTGGAACCCAAGCTTTTATATACCGCAAATACCCTGCGCCCCATTGAGTGCAGGGCGGCTTAAAAAAATTGTCCGCAATATGGGGCAAGCTGCGGCGGACGCAAAAGTTGCGGGGCTTGACGGCGCCTACCTCCACGGCCACGAAGGCTACCTCCTGGAACAGATGACCAACGGCGCGTTTAACCGCCGTGCCCTTGGCAGGTATGCGGACAAGGAAGCTTTTGGCATCGACTGCGTTACAGAGATGCGCAGGCGCACCGGGCCCGATTACCCGATCATGTACCGCATCGATCTGTCGCTCGCCCTTAACGAGACCTACGGGGAGGGAATGTTAAAAACAGGGTCGCTTAAAAAATTTATAAACGGAAGGACAATCGATCAAACCCTTTCCTATATGAAGAATTTGATTAAGGCCGGTGTCGATATTTTTGATGTCGATTTGGGCTCTTACGACAACTGGTGGCTCCCGCACCCGCCTTCTTCCATGCCGCCCGGATGCTTCCTGGAAGCAAGCGCGCTTGTTAAGGATTATTTTAACCAGGGCAATATTAAATCCAACAAGGGTATCCCTGTCCCGGTTGTTGCTGTCGGCAAACTTGGCTACCCCGATTTGGCAGAAGCGGCGCTGGAAGACAACATGGCAGACATGATTATGCTGGGGCGGCCTTTACTCGCGGACCCCGCCTGGCCCAACAAGGCCTATGCCGGCCTGGTTAACGAGATACGCCCCTGCATCGGCTGCCAGGAAGGCTGCATTAACGAATTTGTCGAGGGCGGCCACCCCCAATGCGCGGTAAACCCGCGTTCCGGTTTTGAGCATGTATACCCGCTAACCCCGCCGCCGGCCAGGGAAAAGAAAAAAGTCGTTGTTGTCGGGGCCGGGCCTGCAGGGGTAATTACGGCGGTTATCGCCGCAAGAAGGGGACACCAGGTAACACTTTTCGAGAAAGGGGCAGCGGCAGGGGGGCGGCTTATCCCCGGCAGCGTGCCAAAGATCAAATACGAACTGGATAATTACCGCCTGTTCCTGGACGGCCTTGTAAAGCGGGCGGTAAAAGAAGCAAAACTCAGCTTTAAGCCCAGGACAGAAGTTGACCTTAAACTTATAAAAAAATTAAAGCCGGAAGTTGTTGTATTTACCCAGGGCACGAAAGACCTGCAGCTCCCGCTGCCGGGAGTAGAAAATGCCGTACAGGCGGCGGATTTGCTCGCCGAACCGGGCCTCCTTGGGGATGCAAAGAAAGTTATCGTTGTTGGCGGCGGCATAGTCGGCTGCGAAACAGCATACTGGCTACGCTACGAAATGGGCTGCGAAGTTACCGTGATCGAAATGGAAAAATACATCATGAACCACACCTGCACCGCAAACCGCGGGCACCTTATCTATTACCTTAAAAAGGGCGGGGTTGCCCTTCTTAATTGCACGCGGCTTACCAGGGTAACAGAAAACGGAGTCGAGGCAATCCGCAATATATCCAAAACAGTGCCGGACCCATACCTTACCTGGCACCCCATACTGCCGGAAAATATCGAGAACCCCCTTGCGCCCAAACTAAAAGTCGAAGAGGTCCCGGTAACGGTAAACGCCGATCTTGTTGTCATTGCGGCAGGCGGGGTAAGCGACAACGGGCTTTACCTGGAGGCACTGGCGCAGAATGCCGCGCCGGAATTGTATAATATAGGGGACTCATTCAGCGCGGGGAAAGTGCTGGAGGCAAACCGCGCCGCATACCGGCTGGCAATCCAGTTATAGGAGGGCAGGGGAAGCTTAGTTTTCCCGGGTAAAGTCCATTACAAAGAGGTCTTCGTTCATTTTTACACACAGCACTTCTTCGGAATATTCTTTGGATACCCGGTAATCTGCCGAAATGCAAATCTCGCCCGATTCCAGCAGGAATTCCAAATCCGGCGCGCACAGTTTTTCTGCCGCCTTTTCGATGGAAAAGCTGCTAAAATCGCTAACACCAAAAAGTTCGTTTAAGGTTTCTTTATCGAGCGTTTCAAAGTGATATTTAAAATAATAGCGGATCACTTCGTTGCTTTCATAGTTTTCTGCAATTTCTTTTTTTGCAATTTCGTGTAACTCCGCATAGCGGTCAATTATTGCAATGCATTGCGCCGTTTTTTCCGCTTCGCCGTTAAACCCCGAAAACGACAGGTACATTGCATCGTTGTTGTAGGTTAAATCAATGTATTCGAATTCGCTCCCCTCGTCGATCTCCAGTTCGCCAAAATATTTTGTACTAAATTTTTTCATAATGCTCTCCAGAACAAGTTTACATTGACAATATTGATTCGTCAACATATAGTAGATTTTAAAGTGATGCGTTCCCCGCTATTATTATTGCTTATTACCCTTGTTTCCTGCAGCGGCGATCCTTTAAAATTGTGGGTTGATTATGACAGCTTTCCCGGGGAGGAAAGAAATTTTCTTGCCTCCGTACTGGATGACGGGGCAATGCATACCATGGGGCTTACTGCATCGGGTAAGCCGGGGCCGGAAACACTCGTTATTGGCTTTGAACAAAGGATCATCGAGTGGCAAAAAAGCGAATTTGAAAGCCTGCTCAACTTTCTTCCGCTTACCCGTATATGCATGGTGTACCCCGCAGAAGTTTGGGAAAATAAAGAACTAAGCGCAGAAGATGTACTGGGTAGGGATAGCGGCATGCGCACCTCCCTAATCCCGCTGGCGTCCCTCGCACCGCCCTTTATTGCAGCAAGGATAGGGGGGCATGATGCCGGCAGCCCCTATTACCCGCTTGTCCATGAAAGCGGTATACGGTTCAGTTATAACGGCAAACATACAAGAAAGGCAGAAAAAAAGATCTATGAGCTAGCCTGGCTTATTAGGGAGAAACTTCCGGAAAACAGGAATTCAGTAGGCTATGCAGGCCCTTTCCGCTTTGAAAGGCGGCCAACGCTTTTTACCATAGCAGCCGGCGGGGACCTTATGCTTGCACGCGGCGCGGAAGATATTCTTTTTGCGGAAGGCCCCGGGGGCATACTGGGCGGTACCGCAGAACTGGTTCTTGAATCCAACCTTTCGCTTGTTAACATGGAAGGTGCCATTACCGGGAGGGGGGAACAGGCGGAAAAAACCTACACCTTCCGTTTCGACCCGCGCGCCGCCCCTGCCCTTAAAGACGCGGGGTTCGACGCGGTGCTTGTTGCGAACAACCATGCTTTTGATTTTGGGGTGGATGGTTTTCTGGATACCATCTCCGCTCTTGAAACAGCGGGGCTTGGCGTACTGGGGGCAGGGAGGGATATCCATGCCGCCGCCGCCCCTTTTGTTTTTGACCTTATTCCCCTGTACGAAAACGACACTGTACTGCCGGTAAAAATATTTGGCCTTGCCAGTTATGGCAGGGAAAGGGGCGGCTGGGACGGCCTTGATTACGCTGCCGGTGAAAACAAACCGGGGCTGCTCCATGCGGGGGACGGCGGGGCGGAATTAATTACAAAACAGCTTGCCAAAAATGCGTTTAACATTGTGTTTTTCCACGGCGGCATCGAATACGGCGACTACCCGGATGCTGCGACACGCGCCCTCTATACGGGTTTAATCCGGGGCGGGGCGGATTTGGTGATTGGCACGCACCCCCATGTGGAGCAGGGCTTTGAGTGGGTAGAGGGCAAGCCTGTCTTCTGGTCGCTGGGCGACTATGTTTTTAACGAGATGGACGATACCCCCGGCGGCGACAAGGGTCTTTTTGTTGTCCTGTATTATAACGGAAGGGTACTGGTCCACATCGACCTCTACCCGGTTTTTATGGCAGGGCCGCGGACAGTGGTTTCCCCCAAAGGGCAGCTGGAGCGGTTTTTGTCCCTGACAAAAGAGTTAGCCCAAAAATGAGATGGCAAAATATTCTGACAAAAAAAATAATTGTGCGGTATACTAAAAAAATCAGGTGGGTAGCCTATGTATAATTTTGATGAAAAAATTGATTGGCGCGGGGCAGGTTCGGTTAAGTGGGATACGGTGAAGCAGGGGGTTATCCCCCTGTGGATAGCGGACATGGATTTCCCTGTTTTCCCGGGGCTAAAAGACGCTTTGGAAAAAAGGGCGGCGACGGCTTTCTACGGCTACAAACCCTGCCTGGATGAAAAATCCACCTATTACCAGGCAATACGGGCGTGGAACAAAACAAGGCACGCCCTGGAGACGGATCCGCAGGCGCTGGTTTACGGCCCCGGCACGGTCCTTTCGCTGGGGATGGTAGTCCGGGAATTCTCTTTAAAAGACCAGGGCGTGTTAATTTTAACGCCGGTATACACGCCGTTTTTTGACGTAATAAGGGAAAACTCCAGGAAAACTGTGGAAGTTTTTCTGGAGCTGGACGGGGAGGGGCGTTTTATCCTGGACATCCCCAAAATCGAAGAAGCGATCGACAGGGCGGGCATTGCCGTTCCATTGGCGCTATTTTGTTCCCCCCACAACCCAGCAGGCAGGGTCTGGGCAAAAGAGGAATTGGCGGCGTTACTGGCCCTTGCAAAACGGCGGGGCATGGTTGCAGCCTTCGATGAACTCCACCAGGATTTTGTATATAAAAAAAACGGCGCAGGGGAGGGGCAGCATTTTGTTTCTGCCGCTTCGTTTGGGGAATACAGGGACCGCACCATTGTTGTGTCGGGGGCGAATAAAAGCTTTAGCCTGGGGGGCCTCCATGTTTCCCACTTTATTATTAACGATGAAAAATTAAGGGATACTATCAAGGCCGCCCTGCACAGGGAAACGCACCACGAAGGGGACATTTTTGCCGAGCTTGCCGTGGAAACCGTGTACAGCAGCGGGGCGCAGTGGTTCGACGAATGCCTTGAGTATATTTATGGCAATATTTGCGAAGCTGTTGAATTTTTAAATACTCACGTGGAAGGGGTACAAGCATTTATCCCCGACGGCACCTATCTTGTCTGGGCGGATGTGCGCTCCCTTGCCGGGAAACGCGGCTGCAAAAACTGCGCAGAACTTGTTACGCGCCTGGAAAACGAGGCAATGGTAAAGATAACCCCGGGCAGTATGTACGGCCAGGCAGGCGAAGGCTATGTGCGCATTAACGCCGCCTGCCCGCGCGCCCAGCTTATGGAAGGGCTTAAGCGGATTAAGGGCTGGGCGGGCTGACCTTCTCCGGGTTTTTTATTGATGCGGCATAAATACTGTTTATTAATCCCAAAAGGGCAGACAGGGAAAAAAGCGCCTCTATGCCTGTCTGTTTCCATATCCACCCGCCCAGGAGTGCAATTACAATGCTGAACACATGGTTTACGGAGACCCCGGTCGATAATGTCGCGGTTATCTCTTCCTGGCTGGATGCGATGCGCTGTACATAAACATTGCTTGCCATGGCGCATAGGGTGATTATGGAGTCAAGGACAAAATTTACGCACACGACAATAAACGCTATGTTTTTTGGGAACAGCCGGTGGGAAAACCCATAGAGCAGGCATACCACTATCAGGATTAACGTGTCGGTAACCATTACAAATTTATACCCCAGCCTGTCGATTAATTTGCCTACAGCGGGGCTTAAGATGAAGCCGAATACAGCGCATATCCCCAAAAGCAGCGAGACAAGGGATGTGTCTGCGCCGTATTCCAGGATTAGCACGTAAGGGGCGAAAGTAAGGAAGATTTGTTTCCGTGATCCGTAAAAGACTTCGAGCATATAGTATTTATGGAATTTTTTGTGGAAGTAGAAACGGTGCCGCTGGTTCTTTGTCGAGGTTTCCTTTATCGCCAGCGATGTTAGGGTTGCAAGGATCATAAGGGCAGAAGCAGCCGCGAATACGACCCGAAAGCGGAATATGTCTGCCCTTGCATAGCCAAGGCGGGAAAACAAATAGAACAGCCCCGTTACGATAAGGAAGCCGGCAATGTTCCCCATTTGGGCAATGGCAGATGTTACCCCCAGCGAGGCGCCGGCCTTTTCCCTTATGGCAAGATCCATGGAGATACTTGATTTTACCGGTATAATGATGTGTTCGCCGGTGCTGAATATCATCATAAAGATTACGACTACAAATTTAAGGTGGGTAAAAGCCGTACTTAAAAGCAGCATCCCCGTAAGGCCGGCAGCCATAACGGCGCAGCTTATTTTAAAAATTCTGCTGTCGGAAAAACGGTACATAAAAGCCAGGATTAAAACAACCAGAAGACCGGGGATTTCCCGGAAGAATTCAACAATGCCCCGCTCAAAGGCCGTTATGTGGATAACTTCGGCAAGGTAATTATCCTGCACCCCGCGGTAAAAACCGTAAGCTATGCCGGATAATGTCAAAGCCCATAAAAAACTCCCAACCTTTGCGCCTGGGCGGTATATGCCGGAAAACAGTTTCATATTGGTTTATTGAAAAAATTCCCTTGCCTGATTCTGGGCTTTTTCGACAAGCGGCGTGTAATTTGCCCTAAGCGCATTAACGTTCTGGTTGTAGAAGGCGACAAATTCCGGGTCCTGGAAAGGGTCTATCTTAACCTGCCTGCCAATCCGGCGGGCCAGCTCTTCTTCTTTCTGCCGGAGTTTCGGCGCGTACTGCCTTTTGATCGCTTCTTCGAAATGTGCAGTTTCCTCTATGTACTGGGAAACCGCCTCCAAAAACTGCCGGTAGAATTGCGCAAAACGTTTTTCCGGAACAAGCGCCGCAAGGCCCTTGCCGACGGCTTCCAGCCTGTTTACATCTTCCGGTATGGAAGGCAGGGTGATTTGGGAAACAAAGACTTCAAAACACCCTAGTTTTAAAGCATCCTGTTCTTCTGCGGTAGATGCTTTTTTAAATTCAGGTTCCAAAGAAGCAGTTTCCCCGGCAAGGAACTGGTTTGCCAGTTTTTTGCCCTGCTGTTTTGCTTCAAAAAGCCCAATGGTGGTTTTATCACTCTTTACGCTCTCTGTTTTTTCCATCGCGATTTCCAGCGCGCTTTTTATTCTGCCCATGCATTTATCTTATACCCTAACAGGCAAAGAGGGCAATATTCCCGGCCAAGGTATTATTTTCCCTTAATTGCTGGTATCCTTGCAGGTAAGGGGGAAGGTTTGGAAAGTGTTATTGATGGAAACATGGAGACGCTTTTTGGCATAATTGCCTATCTCCTTGTAATGATATTCCTGGGGCTCTGGTATGCCCATAGGAGCAACAGCGGGATAGAAGAATATTTTATTGGCAGGAGAGGTTTCGGGCCCTTCCTGGCAGCCCTGAGTGCGGAAACATCCGATATGTCGGGGTGGCTTTTTTTGGGGCTCCCCGGGGTTGCGTATTTTGCCGGATTAAGTACGGCGTTCTGGACAGCCCTTGGGCTTTTTATCGGCACCTGGATCAATTGGGCTCTGGTTGCCAGGCGCCTGCGCAGCTATTCCCAAATTGCAGATAACGCCATAACGCTCCCCGAATTTTTCAGCAAACGCTTTCACGACGACAGGCATATACTGCTAATCCTGTCTGCATTAATTTGCCTTGTGTTCTTTTCGATTTATGTTGGTGCACAGTTTATTACCTTTGGCAAACTTTTCCATTATACCTTTGGCGCAGATATGTCAACGATGGTGGTGTTTGGCGGGGTTGTTGTGTTGTTTTATACGCTGCTCGGCGGTTTTTGGGCAGTAGGGATGACAGGCGTTATCCAGGGGGTTTTGATGGTTTGCGCCCTGGCGCTGGTCCTGGCGGCGGGGCTTTTTAACGCTGGCGGAATCAATGCCATGGCGGCAAAAATCGCCGCTGTCCCCATAGCCGGCGGCGGCATGGGCGGCAGTTTTTTGACTATTGTAAGCACTTTGGCATGGGGGCTGGGTTATTTTGGTATGCCCCAGGTGCTGCTCCGTTTTATGGCGATCAAAAGGACGGCGATGATAAGGCCTGCCCGGAACATTGCCGTTATCTGGTGTTTTATTGCCCTTGCTTCTGCAATACTCATCGGCATTGCCGGGCGGGCGCACATGCCTGCCGCCCTGCCCACAGAAGCTGAAGCGGAAAATATTTTTATTCTTTTAACAACCCGTTTTTTCCCGCCGCTTGCAGCAGGCATTGTGCTTACAGGTATACTCGCAGCGTCCATGAGTACCTGTGATTCACAAATGCTGATCGTCGCTTCCTCGCTTTCCAACGATATTTTTAAAGGTGTGATCCATAAATATGCCGGCGAAGAAACCGTCCTTTGGATCGCCCGCGCGGCCATGTTAATTACGGCAGGTTTTGGTATTGTTATAGCTATTTCCGGGAACCAGTCCATATTCCAGGTGGTGTCCTATGCATGGGCCGGCTTTGGCGCTTCTTTCGGCCCCCTTATGCTGTTCAGCCTGTACTGGAAACGTACAACGCTGCCTGCCGCTGTAGCCGGGATGCTTAGCGGGGGGGGCGCTGTGGTCCTCTGGAAAAACCTTATTTCCAAAGCCGGCGGGGTGTTTGCCGTTTACGAACTGCTCCCCGCGTTTATTCTTTCGTCTTTGGTGATTGTTGTTGTGAGCCTTTTAACGAAAAAACCTTCTCCCGAAATCGAAAAAGAATTTGACGAAGCAAAAACGGCGGTATTCTAACTGGGGAAAATGATGGCGCTTTCTGTTATGAGCATATCAACTTTTTTGTCCCAATAGTCGGCTGGCACTTCTTCCACAAGCTGGCAATCCATGCAAAGCCCCGCCGCGGTAAAATCCCTCTGCGCCGCGTCCAGCCCGGCAAAAAAACGGTCGTAATACGACCGGCCGCGACCAAGACGGTTTAGGTTACGATCAAAAGCCAGGCCGGGCGTCAGCACCAATACGGGGAAATCCCTGGGTAAAAGGGTAAGTGCGCGGCGGCTGCTGCCCGGTTTGCCGCTGTCTGAATTGCTGCCGCCCTTTTCGATCCGGCAAAAAACCAGGTCTTCCCCATTAATCTGCGGGATAAATACTGTTTTCCCGGCAGCTTCTATTGTTTCTATTATTGGCTGTGTCTCCATTTCGTCTTTCATCGAGGAAAAGGCAAGTATGGATTTAAAGCTGCCCCAGCACGGGATGCGGTGGAGCTGCTGCGCCGCATAACTGCCTGCGGCAGAAAATTGCCCTGCGGAAATTGCGGAGAGCTTCTGTTTTATTATTTTTCTTAGTTCTGCTTTAGCCTGGAAAGTTGAATGCATCGTTTATCCCGCAGCCCGGAGGTTTAGGTATTTAGATACGTCTTGTCCCGCCCTGCTTAAGGCCGGCTTCGTAAAGTTTGCCGCAGGCGATAAACAGGGGCAGTTTTGTCCCGCCCAGGATAATGTCCGAATCTTTTGCCATGTCGATCATGTCCATGCCGGGGTTTTTCCCGCGGACAAAAATAATTACTTTTATGTCCAGTAATTCTGCAGTCCTTATAACCTGGGGGTTTACCAAACCTGTCAAGAGCAGCACCCTGTCTTTGACAAAAGCCATAACATCGCTCATTAAATCCGCCCCGCAGGCAGATGCTATTTCGAGATCGCTGTTTTCTTCGCCGCAAAAAAACTGCCCTTCCAGCAGGGTAACGGCTTCCGATACGGTCATGTTTACCCCCAATGTTCCTGAATCAAGACATCCTATTCTACCACAAAAAAAGCCTTTTGGCAATACATAGTAAATAACTTGTACTGCAAAATACCCGGTGCTATAGTAATACTATGGCTTTTTTATTGAAACACAAAGATATTGATGTTGCCCTGCTTGTAATAAATGAAGATGGGAATTTTATATCTTTAAAAGAAGTGTTTTATCCGGAACACCTGCCGCTTTCGTGTGTTATGGAAGACGGAAAAGTAAACCAAAAACGCCTCGCCCTTTGGTGGAATGAACGCGGGATACCTTCTTCGAGGGAAAACTTCCGGGCGGTTATGGCCGAAATTGGGGCAGTAGGAAAAAACAAACTATTGCTTGAATGTAACGGATTAAGCCTGACAGACCATTATTGGGTTACGCCGGAAAATGACACACGAAAATGGAAGGATGTAAATTTTTATGAAAACGAATTTGATCATGCCCTGGGTAGTTTGTTTTTTTACCGGAAGAAAAAAGACGGTATATATGACCGTAATACACCTGACATTTCTTCGGATGGTAATTTAAGGAAACGTTGGGATATCGGCAAAGACGGAAAACGCTTTCTTGTTAAAGCCGGGAAAAGCCCCTATATGCAGGAACCGGTAAACGAAGTGATTGCTTCCAGGTTATGTTCGCGCCTGGGTATTAATCATGTGCCTTACAGCATGGAATGGGAAGACGGCGAACCTGTTTGCAGATGCCCGAATATGACCGATACTGATACGGAGTTTATAGAAGCGATTCGTGTTTTTTATACAAAAGAGCCGTCGTATTTTGATAATAATAAATACAGGCATTATTGTGATTGTGCCTCGCATCTTGGTGTAAAAAATAATGTCCGTATGCTGGATAATATGATGCTTCTTGATTACCTCATTTTTAATCATGACCGCCATTTTAAAAATTTCGGCATACTCAGAAATTCCCGGAACCTCTGCGCCGCCGAAGCGGCCCCCATTTTTGACAGCGGTTCAAGCCTGTTCAACGAAGACGGGGCGGCTGCCATTACCGTGCCGGAAAAAGCCAGAATGAGAACCGAGTGTTTTGATTCGCTCGATAAGCAGCTGGAATTAATCCAGGACTGGAACTGGATTGATCTTCAAAAACTGGAAGGCTTTACTGCAGAATGTCATGCGCTGCTATTAAGTGTACCTTCAATCGAAAAAGAAAGGGCCGGTAAAATTACCGGAGTTTTGGAAAAGCGGATACAAGCTGTTAGCCGGATGGCGGAAGGGAAGTTGTCCAATGGTTAATTTGATAAATCCCAGTTTGCTTGCCCATGCTCTGGGTGTTGCCGCGAAAGCGCGAGGTATACTGGCGATTTCCCGTGATACCGGTATTGACTGCACAGGCCTTTACCGTTCGTTCGCAAAAGGCGGAGATCCGCGTATCAGCACTTTTGATAAAGTAGCGCGTTCTCTTGGGTATCATCTTACGCTTGCCCACGTTCAGGAAAAATGATGAGGGTTGGGTATTACAGAAAAAATGTTCTTGGTATATAATTGAAACATTCTATAAATATTTATTTTTGAGAGAGGTATTCGCTCTTGAGCAATATATTAAAAAGAGATTATATGACAGAATACGAACAAATAGTACATTATCTTGATAAAACTTGTAATATATTGGCTTCATGGCTCGCCAAAACATTACCGCCATTATCAAAAACATGGTGGAAATCAAATGTTGAGGATAAATTAAGTTATGCTCAAAGAAATCGTGTTTTTGATACAAATATAACATCACTGCCTGAACTTGATTTAGCGGCTTTATTACGAGTATTTGATCAAAATTGGTATGAATTAAGTTTAAGTCATAAGTATACATATGATAAAAAGAATTATCTTAAAGAGATGATTTCTGTTCGTAATCGTTGGGCACATAAACCTGTAGGTGGTTATGATAAAGATGATATTTACAGAGACTTTGACACTATTCAGCGGTTTCTTGTATTAATTGACACTGATAAAGCTCTTATTGATGAAATCAAAAAAAATAGAGACAATATTTTATCCCAAGCAGATAAAAATACTGTAACTCAATTTGATACAAAAATAGTTCAACCATCAAGTAAAAAACAAGATATGGAACTATTCAAAGCTAAGAATCTTGCAATTAGAGTTCCTTGGCATGATAACGGGTGGGATGGTTTTCTTTGTACAAATCCTAAAAAAAATATTTCTTGTCTTCATCTAAAAGGTATTGCTGAAAAGAGAAATGCAGATTATGAGTGTACTCTTATTGGCAAACAAATATCAGATTTATCTCAAGAGGAAATAAAAAAATTACCATGTCTTAAAGAAAATGCAGCTTTTTTATCGAATAGTGAATATAGTTTTTTTGCTGAATACCCGTTTAGCACATATTCAGGCTTAAACCACATTGTACCCACTGCTGTTAAAATAATGCCTAATTCTCTAATTTCACGACCATTCCGTTGGCTTCGTACTGAAGATACTCCTGCTGAAAATATCATTACATCGTATTGTAAGAAAGATGAGGAAATATTCAAAGCAAGTCATAAAAACAGCAAGAACATTCCGATTAAAAAAACATGGATAAATGAACCGTTAAATCAAAAGGCTGTGATTGAGTATTACTATGACGGTGTTTCTGAAAAATCTTTAATTGTTCCATATTTAAAAAATGTTCCATTTTCCGATGACGGTCGTCGTATTGTTTTAGGAATTGGCTACGCTAAAAAAGTCCACAATAATCAAGTTTATACATCATCTGACACTAATATTAAAGATATGCCAGTTTTATGGGATAAAGTTATTGAACACGATCTTTTAAATAATGGATTTATTCTTCCATATAATGAACTGTTTGAATATTGGTCAAAAAATAATCAGCCTGATATTGATGATTATATTTTGTTTGTTGATAATGAGTATAGAGAAGAATTCAGCAATGGTTCAGAACCGGTATCTTATGATGCTCTATTAAGCATATTAAAAAAAGCAAAAGATGTCCTACTTGCAATATCAAGAGATATTCCTTCGATTAGTTTTGATTATGCAGCAAAATCAAAATGGATTGATAATCAAATAGTAAAACTTAAAGCAGAAAGAGGTATTTTCCCTGCAATCGGAGAATTATTTCTTGCATCAGATAATTTTAAAATAACAGTTAAAGAAGAAGAAAAAAATATAGCATTAGATGTTTTGAAACACATAACTTTTGATGGAAGCAATGAATCTATAGATTTATTAAAAAATGTCATAGACAAATCACAATTAAGTGAAAAGTTAAAAGAAAAAACAAAATTATTCATTAAAAATAAAATTAACTTAATATGCAATCTTTCACGATTTACTCTTTCAGAAGAACAATTTAAAGGTATTATAAATGATAAATACGAATATACCGTAGATAATCCTTATTTGCTCTTTGAAAACTCACTTACAAAAAAAGATGAATTGAAGATACCGTTAAATAAAATTGATAATGGTTTGTTCTTTGAAACAGATATTCAAAAATCAATACCCATGCTTAAATTACTAGATGCTGACTCAAAAGAACGTTTGCGGGCCTTTATAATCCGTGAATTAGACGAGCAGGCTCAAAACAATGGTCATTCCCTGTTACCAATTGATTATTTAATTGAACTAATAAACAATAGGAATCTATTGTATAGCTTGAATTTCAGCAAAGATGATTTAAATTTACTTTCATACAGAGAGTTTATTGAAAAAAAAATCATTATAAAAGAAGTAGAAGGCGAAATATATCTAAAACTTCGCAGTTTAGAAGAATATGATCAAGTTAGCAGAGAAATACTTGAAAATCGTTTGACTTCTGGAAAAATAACGATAGATACATCTGTGTTCTCGGGTATATTAACTAAATCTCTCGCAAAATCAGAAATAGATACAAATCCCGATTTTAAGGACGATTACAAAGATATATTTGATGAAAAATTATCAGCTCTAGAAAAATTAGCAGTCAATAAAATATCCGTCCTTGTAGGTGATGCTGGTACTGGAAAAACTACAGCACTATCAAATTTATGTGAGCATAAAGACATTCAATCAAGTGTATTGTTACTTGCCCCTACCGGCAAAGCACGAGTTAGAATGTGGGATGCAACAGGCAAACAGTTTAAGACAAATACGATTGCTGGTTTTCTTATTGGAGATAAATGTTATGATTGGAACACGGGAAGATATATTGTTCCAGAAAAATCAAAACCGGAATTGGCAGGTGCAAATGTTATTATAGATGAAAGCTCTATGTTAACATCTGAAATGTTTGCTGCTGTATTAAAATCATGCTCTCAAGCTGCAAGAATAATATTTGTAGGCGACCCAAACCAACTTCCTCCTATTGGGTGCGGGAAACCATTTTCAGATTTAGTAGATTACTTTAAAGAAAATTATCCTGAAAATATAGCAAGTTTATCTTGGGTATTACGTGCAGAAATGAAAGATACAAATGCCTTTGCAACCTGGTTTAAAAATGAAACAAAAGCCGATGAAACTGTTTTTGATAAAATTGAAAATAACAATGATTTACTAAAAGGTATAAGGTTTCGTCAATATGATGATAATTTACAAGAAGTAATATTTGATGAGATAAAAAATATTACTGGTATGAAAAATATTGATGACATTGAGGGTTTTGATAAAAGTCTTGGCGGCATAAAAAATGACAATTATATTAATTTCAACATTGGTGGTTTCTTCGGATTAGCAAAAAATGAAGGAGCAGGTTCAAAAGCTGAGGATTGGCAAATATTGAGTCCTGTTAAAAATTCTCCAGACGGTACATTTGGTATAAACGACATAATCCATGAAAAATATCGCCCAACTTCAATAGGCAGAAATGGTAAATTGGTTAATAAGTATTATAATTTTAATGTTTATGGTTTACAGAAAATTGGAGTTGGCGATAAAGTTATATGTACAGAAAACGTAAATTCAGATGCATACCCTCCAAATAGTAATAATTTTAACTATGTTGCAAATGGTGAAATAGGAATTAGAGTAGCACCTGCAAAAGGTTTTAGTTTTCCTAATGTTGAATTTTCTACTCAACTTGGTGTTTCATATTGGGGTAAAAAAGGATACAAAGGAAAAATGTATGAATGGAGTTACAAAGGTGATGAATCTGACGGCAACCTAGAACTAGCTTATGCAATTACTATTCATAAGGCACAAGGAAGCCAATTTAAAAATGTAATTTTGGTATTAAATAAAAACTCCGGCATGTTATCCCGTGAATTGATCTATACTGCTATTACAAGACAAAGAACAGGTCTTGTTATTTTATTTAATGATGATATACGCTCATTACTTAAATATTCCAGTGATTTATATTCTGTGTTAGCAAGACGCTGTACCGACTTATTCTTTCCTCCAAAATATAAAAAAATTACTGAAGGATGGTATGAGGAAGCAAAAATACATAAAACTGAACGTGGCGAAATGGTACGTTCAAAATCAGAAGTAGTAATTGCAAATATGCTTTATAACGCAGGGTTAGATTATTCTTATGAAAACGATGGACATTTCATAGTAATTGATAGTAAAAAATTACTGCCTGACTTTGTTATTAATCATAAGGATAAAAAATATTATTGGGAACATTTAGGCATGCTTAATAATGCAAAATATAGCCGAGATTGGGAAGAAAAAGAAAAATTATATTTAAGCGATAAAAGTATTATCCTTAAAACCACAGAAGATAAGAAATCAGAAAATAACAAATTAAATGGAGCAATAAATTGCGATGATGTAAAAAAAATAATAGATGAGATTAAAAAGGGCTAAATATTATGAACATAATAAAAATTATTGTAGTTACTGGAAAATATCCATTTCATGGTTCAAAATACAGCAAAAATGATTTATTTCATGAAGCACAATTAAATATTATTGCTTAGAAAAATATTGATAATCATGATTTTAATTACGATGATTTCATATTAAGAAAGTCTGTAAATATTTATGAGTTAAGTGAACTTCAAAAGAAATTAAGCCAAATGTTATTATTGCCTTATGGATTTTATAGGAAGATAACAATTTAAATTTA
>Ga0082212_10002122_pt1 | contig 29193 bp, 41 predicted proteins | sample TergutNt197P3_FD_71548 | JGI IMG/M metagenome (GOLD analysis project Ga0082212, IMG submission 71548) | Neocapritermes taracua P3 segment gut microbial communities from Petit-Saut dam, French Guiana - Nt197 P3 | ecosystem: Host-associated > Arthropoda: Insects > Digestive system > Gut ...
GCAAACGAATCGTGGGGACGTTACTGGGGCTGGGACCCGAAAGAGACGTGGTCGCTCATTACAATTATTGTGTATAGCATTGTGGTTCACAGCAGAAGCATACCCGGAATGAAAGATATTTTCGTATTTAACACACTTTCTCTGTTTGCTTTGTCATCGGTATTGATGACCTATTTTGGAGTGAATTACTATTTGTCGGGACTGCATTCATACGCAGAAGGCGATTCTGTGCAGGCTCCCGCATTTGTATATGTTGCGGTAATAGCGCTTACGGCATTGACAGTAGCGGCTTACTATAAATACAAATTGAAGAAAGAAAAATAATTTATTTTTTTGCCAAAAACTGATAACAATTCTTATATTTGTAATGGAATTATAAACGAAATTTATTAGTATGATATAAAAACAATGCGCTAACAAGCGCAATATAAGATATATAGAATAGCGTTTTGCTATATTCTTGTTTCCGAAAATTCGACACTTTCAGATAATCCAAGAATAAGGGAACGCTCGCAGAATTGCGGGCTTGCTTATTTGGATTATGGGTTGTCGAATACCTCGGAAGCGGATTTGTAAGTCCGCTTTTTTATTTTTCAAAGCGGACAAAGCGATTACTTCGTAAAATATAGTCGGAATATGCTGAAAAGAGACTTAAAACAGAAGTAGGCTTTTTTAAATTTATTTTTTATGAGAAAAACAGTTTTGAAATTAGCAATGGTACTTGTTGTAGCCGGATTAATGACTTCCTGCTACACCTTGACTTACTCTGTGGGGGAAGGCGCAAAAACAGGGCTAACAGTTACAGAAAAAAATCATTATGTGGTTTATGGATTAGCTCCAATTAAAACTTCTGACCCCCAAAAGATGGCGGGTAATACAACAAACTATGATGTAACAATACAACATACTTTTGTTGATGGATTGATAAACGCACTAACTTTCGGAATTTACACTCCGACAACCACAACTGTCAGAAAATAATCACAGGTTGTTTCCTGAGGGAGTTGAAACATACTCCCTTTATAATTTTACACAAAAATTGAAATGAGGAAAATAATCGTTGTTTTAGGCTCAATAATAACCTTAATCGGAATATATCAAACGAGCAAATATTTGTTCGATTATAATCAACTTACTCAATATGGAAAGGGATATATATTGGGTTCTGTTTTTTTAACTATAATCGGCATTGTTTTTCTGATAGTTGCTCTTAAAATAAAAAAACGCACAAATAAAACACACTAAAAGCCCAAATACAACAAGCGGTTTGGCGCAACTGTTGGAATTGCAGAGTGGTAACTAAAATCTCAATTGTGGGTATTCGCCTAAAAGCATACGCCATACGGTAGAAAAATCCCAACCTGTAAAAGTGCTTTGCTGTTTCATTTCAGCGGTGCTCTTTCCGGTTACTCCCTCTTGCGAGCCGCTACTGGCACTATCTTTTTGTCCCGAAGTTTGTGTGTCGAAAAAGCAATTTTTGATATTGTTGTTTTGCTTTTCTCCCACTAATCCGCCTACAAGGTTTATGCCTTTAACGCTGCCTGTGGAATAACTGTTAGAAATTTTGCCAACCTGTTGTCCCACCAACCCACCAACCAAGCCATTACCGCTGACATTGACCGATGCGTAGCAATTTTCAATAGTGCTGCTGCTACCGAGATGTGCCGTTAGCCCGCCGGCATTGAACAGGTTGCCGTTCACGCTACCGGTAGCGTAACTGTTTCTAACTACACTTCCGCGTATTTGTTCGCCTACTAACCCGCCTACATCGCTTCTTCCATAGATGCTACCCGCAGAGTAACAGTTAGTAATGGTGCTTAAATCCTGCACACCCACTAATCCTGCAACATTGTCGAAACCTCTTATGCCTCTGTCGCCAACTTCAACGCCAAGATTTTTTATGTTTGAAGCACGAATGTATCCGAACAAACCAACATCGAATATATCAATACGGTTGAGCCACAAGCCTGTAACTTTAAATCCTGCGCCGTCAAAACTGCCTCTGAATGGAGTGTCATTCGTTCCTATCGGCAGCCAGCCTTGCTCGCCCCATTGCTTGTATCCCTCACCTGTTGTTGCGAGATATTCCGTTAGATCTATGTCGTTTACAAGCGAGAAATGTGCCGTTAAATGGTTGTGCACTTCGTCTAACTGTTCGGGTGTCGATATTTTATATGGGTCGGTTGTTGTGCCCGTGCCTCCCGAAAATGCTTGCGCATTTACCGCCATATTTGCCGTTAGCAACAGGCATACTACTATGATAATGTTCGTCTTTCTCATTTTTTTATTGTTAAGTTCGGCTGCAAATATATAAGTGTTTTGATATTATTGTTTCTAAATAAAAAGCCACAAGAACAGAAATTCTAAAGTAATCCTTACAACTTTTAATAATAATAGAACAAAACTATTATACTATTCCTCTTCGGCTTCTTCGGCGTATGCTTTGATGACTGCATCTTGCACATCGCCCGGAACCTGAGCATATTCGGCAAATTTCATTGAGTACATTGCGCGTCCGCCGGTTATTGAACTCAGGGCAGTAGAGTATTTATTCATCTCTGCCAGAGGCGCTTTTGCCTTGATAACTTCAAATCGTTTTTCGCTCGACATTCCCAACACCATTCCGCGTCTTCCCTGAAGGTCGCTGATGACATCACCCATACGGTCGGACGGTACAAAAATTTCCACGTCATAAACGGGCTCAAGAATTTTGGGACCTGCATTTTTAAACGCCGTACTGAATGCGTTTCTTCCTGCAAGACGGAACGATATTTCATTCGAATCAACTGGGTGCATTTTGCCATCGTAAACGTAAACCCTGATGTCGCGGGCGTATGAGCCTGTCAATGGACCGATTTCCATTTTTTCCATTATTCCTTTTAATATTGCCGGCATAAACCTTGCGTCGATTGAGCCTCCTACAATGCAGTTGCAATATACTAATTTACCTCCCCATTGAAGTTGAATTTCTTCTTTGTCGCGCACCGAGAGTTTAATCTCTTTTCCTGCAATTTTCATCATCGCAACCTCTGTCGAGCCTTCCTCGTATGGTTCAATTATCATGTGAACTTCGCCAAACTGTCCTGCGCCTCCCGATTGCTTTTTATGGCGATAATCGGCTTGTGCTGTTTTGGTTATAGTTTCGCGATATGGAATTTTCGGTGCAAAGAAATTTGTTGGTATCTTATAAATATTGTCGAGATGCCATTTCATTATATTAAGGTGGTACTCGCCTTGTCCGTGTACGATGATTTGCTTGAGTTCTTTCGAATATTCAATTGTAATTGTCGGGTCTTCAAGGTGTATTTTGCTTAGTGCTTCGCCCAATTTTTCGTCATCGCTTTCGCTTTGCGCTTTTATGGCGGTGCGGTATTTTGGCTCGGGAAATGCAATTCCTGAATATTGCCAGTCGTTGCCGGGGGCATTAAGCGTATGCCCCATTTTTGTATTTTTCAGTTTTACAAACGCACCTATGTCGCCGGTCGATAGTTCCGAAACCTTTGTTCTGTTTTTTCCTGCGCTGATATAAAGTTGTGAAAGGCGTTCCTTGCTTCCGTTACTTGTATTTATAACATCAAGATTTTCAGTAAGTTTTCCGGAATAAATTTTGAAATAGTTTATTTCGCCAATGTGTTCTTCAATAGCCGATTTGAACACGTAAACCGAAGCAGGTCCTGCCGGATTAGGTTTAATTTCTTCGCCTTTGGTGTTTTTAATTGCCGGCATATCGGTAATTGAAGGAGCCTCATTAACAATGAATTCCATAATACCGTCAACGCCGGTATTGTTTTTTGCCGAGCAACATAAAACAGGGAACAGTCCGCGTTTAATTATTCCTTTTGCAATTCCTTGTCTTATTTCTGCTTCCGACAGCGTATCGTTTGTGAAAAACGCTTCCATAAGCGCTTCGTCGCTTTCGGCGGCTTTTTCTATGAGTGCGCTGTGCAGTTCGGCGGCTTTATCTGCTTGGTCGGCAGGAATATCGAGCGTTTCTGCTTTACCTCCGTCTTTCGAGTAACGGAGCATCTTCATTTTTAATATATCTATTATGGAATTGAAACTACTGCCTTCATTAACAGGATATTGAAGAATAACAATGTCGGAACTCAATCTCTCTTTCATCATTTCAATTGCCTTGTCGAAATGCGCTTTTTCGTGGTCGAGTCCGTTCACAACCATTATCATTGGTTTGTTTTCTTTTTCGGCGTGCCTGAAATGTATTTCGGTTCCAACTTCAACGCCGTTTTGTACGTTTATGGTCATCAACGTTGAGTCGGCGGTAAAAATTGACGATATTACGTTTCCGCAGAAATCGTCAAATCCCGGCGTATCCAGTATGTTTATCTTTTTGTTTTGAAATTCGGTGTAAAGGACTGTTGAAAAAATTGAGTTTCCGTTTTCGTGTTCAATAGGTCTGTTGTCGGATACTGTATTTTTACCTTCAACTGTTCCTCTTCTGTCGATAATTCCGCCATTAAAAAGCATTGCTTCGGCAAGAGTTGTTTTCCCGGAACCCGAGTTGCCTAAGAGGGCAATGTTTTTAATTTGGTCTGCCTGATATGTTTTCATGATTCGCCGTTATGTAATTTTATTTATACTAAATATTTTTTATTTGTGAGGGGACAAAAATAGCAATTTTTTGAAATTAGAAAGCCAAACCGTAAGAAACTATTTATTTTTTAACAAACCATTATCAAGTTTAATTAGCCAAATATCCACTTAAACACTAATTATCCACAAAAATTTAAGTTATAAATTGTTTATTATAAATGACATTGCAATATTTAAGCGAAATTAATTTATTAAATGGTGTGTAATTCAAATTTTTTTATTTCCTTTGCACCGGTTTTTTGAAATACAGGAGTACCGGTTTTTCTTTCAAAGTAAGTTTATAAAAAGCATTTCTAAGAGGAAAGTCGGGAAGCGAACCTGTTAATAACTTACAATTTCGGTAAGATATATTTTAAAAAATAAATGTGAAGACATTGGTTATTTATTAATAATCAATTTGAAACACGTAATATAAATAAAGTTTAAAATAATTTGAACAATTAATTTTGTTTTAATAAAATTATAAGTAATTTTGCAGTCCGTTTTTTTAAAAAAATATAACGTTAAAAAATAATTGGAATATGCCGACAATTCAGCAATTAGTCAGAAAAGGCAGGAAAAAATTGATAGATAAAAGCAAGGCTCCTGCTTTGGATTCATGTCCTCAAAGAAGAGGCGTATGCGTTCGCGTTTACACAACCACGCCAAAAAAACCTAATTCGGCTATGAGGAAAGTTGCCAGAGTAAAACTGACAAATCAAAAAGAAGTAAACGCCTATATACCCGGCGAAGGACACAATCTCCAAGAGCACTCGTTGGTGCTTCTGAGAGGCGGAAGGGTTAAAGACCTGCCGGGAGTAAGATACCACCTTGTACGCGGAGCTCTTGATACATCGGGAGTTGACGGTCGTACACAAAGACGGTCGAAATATGGCGCAAAGAGACCAAAGCAAACAGTTGTAAAAAAGAAATAATATAGGATATGAGAAAAGCAAAACCAAAGAAGAGGATCCTGTTGCCCGATCCAAAATTTAAAGATCCATACGTAACAAGGTTTGTGAACAATCTTATGTTTAGCGGTAAAAAGAATCTGGCATTTAAAATATTATATGAATCGCTTGATATAGTGGACGAAAAATTAAAAAGCGAAGGAAAATCCTCTCTTGAAATCTTCAAACAAGCCCTTGAAAACGTAACACCTCAACTTGAGGTAAAAGCCCGCAGGGTTGGAGGAGCCACATTTCAAGTGCCAATGGAAATAAGACCCGACAGAAAAGTTGCTATAAGCATGAAAAACATGATACTTTTTGCAAGAAAAAGAACCGGTCATTCGATGGCTGAAAAACTTGCAGCAGAAGTAATGGCAGCCTACAAACTTGAAGGCGGAGCATATAAGAAAAAAGAAGACACTCACAGAATGGCTGAAGCAAACAAGGCTTTTGCACATTTCAGATTCTAAAAATATTAAATAGCAGCCTATATATATAATATAATACATGAACCCCGCTCTAAAAAATACAAGAAACATTGGAATTATGGCGCACATTGACGCTGGTAAGACCACTACATCGGAGCGTATTCTGTATTATACCGGTCGCACACACCGCTTGGGCGAAGTGCATGACGGCAACGCAACCATGGACTGGATGGTGCAGGAGCAGGAGAGGGGCATTACAATAACATCGGCTGCCACAACAACCTACTGGAAATACAACAACGAAGAATATAAAATAAACATAATCGACACCCCCGGACACGTAGATTTTACCGTAGAAGTAGAACGCTCGCTAAGAGTGCTCGATGGAGCCATTGCAGTATTTTGCGCTGTTGGAGGAGTTGAACCTCAGTCGGAAACGGTATGGCGTCAGGCAAATAAATATGGCGTTCCGCGCATAGCGTTTGTCAATAAAATGGACAGAGCCGGAGCCGATTTCTTAAGCGTTGTACAGCAAATAAAAGACAAACTCGGAGCAAATCCCGTTCCCATTCAACTTCCTATCGGCGCTGAAGAAAATTTCTCTGGAATTATCGACCTTATAGGAATGAAAGCCATTGTCTATCACGTTGAAGAAGGAAAAAAAGAAACAGGATTCGAAATAAAAGAGATACCTGCCGACCTGCGCGATGAAGCAGAGGAATACAGGATAAAACTTATTGAAACAATTGCGGAAGTGGACGATAAAATTCTTGAAAGATTTTTAGACGACCATAATTCCATAACCGAAGCCGAAATACTTTCCGCACTAAGAAAAACAGTAATTGCCGGAAATGCAATACCTGTAACCTGCGGAGCATCATTTAAAAACAAAGGAATACAAAGCCTGCTCGATGCAGTGGCGGCATTCCTTCCTTCGCCAATTGACATAGGTGCGGTAAAAGGCAAAGATCCGAAAGACGAAAGCGAAATTACCCGCAACCCTAACGACACAGAGCCTTTGGCGGCTTTGGTGTTTAAAATTGCAACCGACCCCTTCGTTGGACGACTTGCATTTATGAGAATTTATTCGGGAACACTTAACGCAGGCGACACCGTGCTGAATGTGCGCACAGGCAAGAGAGAACGAATTAATCGCCTCTTCCAAATGCACGCAAACAAGCAAAACCCGAAAGAATCTATTTCGGCAGGCGATATTTGTGCAGGCGTAGGATTAAAAGAAATCAAAACAGGCGACACGCTTTGTGCCATAAACAAACCTATTTTGCTTGAAACAATGGATTTCCCCGACCCTGTTATCGGAATAGCAATTGAGCCAAAGACACAAGCCGACATTGATAAACTTGCAGTTGCATTAAATAAATTATCGGAAGAAGACCCAACATTCCAAGTTAAAACCGACACCGACAGCGGACAGACGGTTATCAGCGGAATGGGGGAATTGCATCTGGAAATTCTTGTTGACAGACTGAAGCGCGAATTTAGCGTTGAATGTAATCAAGGAGCACCGCAAGTTGCATATAAAGAAGCGATTACCACAAGCGGAGAATTCCGTGAAGTATTCAAAAAACAAACCGGCGGCAGAGGTAAATTTGCCGACATTGTATTCGAACTTATGCCGGCAGATACCGGCGTACGCGGTCTCCAATTCATTAATGAAGTAAAAGGAGGCAATATTCCCAAAGAGTATATCCCATCGGTTGAAAAAGGATTTCGCGAGGCTATGGTCAATGGACCAATTGCCGGCTTCCCTCTCGACAGTTTGAAGGTTGTACTCAAAGACGGTTCATTCCACGCAGTTGACTCTGATTCACTCTCTTTTGAAATTGCCGCAAAACAAGGATTCAGGAAATATGCTGCAAAATGCGAGCCTGTAATTCTTGAACCGATAATGTCAACCGAAGTAGTTACTCCCGAAGAGTATGTTGGCGATGTTATTGGCGATTTTAACAGAAGACGAGGCAGAGTGGAAGGAATGGAATCGAAAGCAGGAGCAAGGGTTATAAAAGCAAAAGTACCTCTGGCTGAGAAATTTGGCTATGTAACCGTACTTCGTACCCTTACATCGGGAAGAGCAACATCGGCGATGGAGTTCTCTCACTATGAAAAAACTCCTACAGAAATAGCAAATAAAATTGTTGAAATAACTAAAGGAAAAATTATTTAAAAAAATGAGTCAGAAAATTCGTATTAAACTGAAATCTTACGATCATAATCTGGTAGATAAATCTGCCGAAAAGATTGTAAAAACAGTTAAATCAACAGGCGCAGTTGTCAGCGGACCAATTCCGTTGCCCACTCACAAAAAGATTTACACAGTATTGCGCTCGCCATTTGTAAATAAAAAAGCACGCGAGCAATTCGAATTGTCGTCATATAAAAGGCTACTCGATATTTACAGTTCAACACCAAAAACTATCGATGCCCTTATGAAACTTGAACTTCCGAGCGGAGTTGAAGTAGAAATTAAAGTGTGAAACCAGTAAAGCGATAAACAAATGCAGGGATTAATAGGTAAAAAAGTAGGAATGACATCTGTTTTTGATGAAAACGGAAAAAACATTCCATGCACGGTTCTTCAAGCCGGTCCGTGTGTTGTAACGCAAATCAAAACTGTAGAGAATGATGGTTACAACGCTGTTCAACTGGGATTTGAAGAAAAAAAGGAAAAACATACAACAAAAGCCGAACTGGGTCATTTCAAAAAGGCAAATGCAACTCCGAAAAAGAAATTGATAGAATTTACAGACTTTGATATTACTCAACTGAAACTTGGTGAAGTTATAACAGCCGATAATATGTTTGCCCCCGACACTGTTGTTGATGTAAGAGGCTGGTCGAAAGGAAAAGGATTTCAGGGTGTTGTTAAACGCCACGGATTTAGCGGAGTAGGCGACCAGACACACGGTCAGCACAACAGGTTGCGCGCACCGGGTTCGCTCGGAGCCTCATCGTTTCCGTCAAGAGTATTGCCGGGAATGAGAATGGCAGGTCGTACGGGAGGAAACAAGGTTGACTCAATGAATCTTCGTGTTGTACACGTTATGGCAGAAGAAAATATAGTTATAGTAAAAGGGTCGGTTCCCGGTCCGAAAGGTGGTTACGTAATAATTACAAAATAATGGAATTAGCAGTTCTAAATACTAACGGAAAGGAAACCGGAAGAAAAGTTACACTTAACGATTCGATTTTCGGTATTGAACCCAACGACCATGCTATTTACCTTGACGCAAAGCAGTATCTTGCCAATCAAAGGCAAGGCACTCATAAATCGAAAGAGCGCGGCGAAGTAGCAGGCAGCACAAGAAAAATAAAGCGTCAAAAAGGGTCAGGTACAGCCCGCGCAGGCAGCATCAAAAACCCGCTGTTCAGAGGCGGCGGACGCATATTCGGTCCAAGACCAAGATATTACGGTTTTAAACTGAATAAAAAACTTAAAGAACTTGCCCGCAAATCAGCCCTGTCGTATAAGGCATCAAGCAACAACATTATAGTGTTGGAAGACTTTAATTTTGAGGCTCCTAAGACAAAGGAAATGATTAAAGTAGGCAATAATCTTAATATTGCAAATAAAAAATTGCTATATGTTTTTTCGGAAAGAAATAAAAACATATATTTGTCAGCCCGAAATGTACAAGGGGTCGAAGTTATAATTGCAAGTGAATTAAATACATACAATATAATGAAGGCATCGGCGATTGTACTAACGGAGAGCGCGATTGACGTTTTGCAGGCAGGTTTTGAAAATTAGAAAAAATTGAAAGATGGATATTTTGCTTAAACCAATTGTAACGGAAAAAATGACAAGTCAGGGCGACAAATATAATCGCTACGGATTTGTAGTTGCTAAAAATGCAAACAAGTTACAAATAAAAAAAGCCGTTGAAGAATTGTACAATGTTACAGTTGACTCTGTAAATACCATGAGGTATGGAGGTAAAATAAAAACCCGCAATACGAAGTCAGGTCTTTTGGTAGGAAAAACAGTTTCGAGGAAGAAGGCTGTTATCACTCTTGCGGAAGGAAATAAAATAGATTTCTATAGCAATATCTAATTAATATGGCAGTAAGAAAAATTAAACCGGTAACGCCGGGTCAACGACACAAAATTGCAAGCGCATTTGAAACCATAACTTGCGCTACACCGGAGAAATCCCTTCTCAGCCCGCTGAAAAAATCGGGAGGAAGGAATTCTGACGGTAAGATGACAATGAGGTACATTGGCGGCGGTCATAAAAAAATGTACAGAGTTGTTGATTTCCGCAGAGATAAAGACGGAATGACGGCTACGGTAAAGACAATAGAATACGACCCCAATCGCTCATCAAGGATAGCCCTTGTTGTTTATGCCGATGGCGAAAAAAGATACATTATTGCACCTGTCGGACTTCAGGTTGGACAGAAAATAGTTTCGGGAGCAGATGCAGCGCCGGAAATAGGCAATACATTGTTTTTAAGCAGTATTCCGCTCGGAACAATAATTCATAACATTGAATTAAAGCCGGGCAGAGGAGCAGCAATGGCTCGCAGCGCAGGCACATACGCTCAACTTGCCGCTCGTGATGGAAAATATGCAACAATAAAACTTCCATCGGGCGAATCGAGAATGGTGCTTACAACCTGCCGTGCAACAATAGGCACAGTGTCGAACCCAGACCATAACCTTGAAAGGTCGGGTAAAGCAGGACGCAGCAGATGGCAAGGCAGACGACCAAGAGTAAGAGGCGTTGTAATGAACCCTGTTGACCACCCAATGGGCGGCGGCGAAGGAAGAGCCTCCGGAGGACACCCAAGAACACGTAAGGGTACTCCTGCAAAAGGATATAAGACCAGAAATACGAAAAAGTATTCGGCAAAATTCATTATTGAAAGAAGGAAAAAATAACTGATATATTATGAGTAGATCTATTAAAAAAGGACCTTTCATCGATTTTAAATTAGAAAAGCGAGTGCTCGACATGAACGAGGCAAACAAAAAATCTGTGATTAAAACATGGTCGAGAAGGTCGGTAATTTCACCTGACTTTGTGGGACATACTATAGCAGTTCATAATGGGAATAAGTTTATTCCTGTATATGTTACCGAAAACATGGTTGGACACAAACTTGGAGAGTTCTCACCTACCCGTATTTTCAGGGGACATGCAGGTAATAAAAAATAGTTATTAGGTTGTAAAAAGAATCAGAAATGGGTGCAAGAAAAAGAATTTCGGCAGAGAAAAGAAAGGAAACAGCCAAGTCCACATATCAGGCGGCATTAAGAGAATGCCCGACTTCGCCTCGCAAAATGCGATTGGTTACGCAATTGATAAGCGGTATGGAGGTAAACAGAGCCCTCGACATACTAAAATTCAGTCCGCAGGAAGCCTCAAGAAGATTGGAAAAACTTCTTCTTTCGGCTATAGCCAACTGGCAGTCGAAAAATGAAGGAGTAAGAATTGAAGAGAGTAATCTTTTTATCAAACTTATCCATGTTGACGGCGGTCGTTCGCTTAAAAGACTAAGAACTGCTCCGCAAGGGAGAGGATATAGAATACGCAAGAGGTCGAACCATGTAACTCTCGTACTCGACAGCAATGTTAAAAATGAAATTGAAACAAAAACAAAATAATATTAATGGGACAAAAAGCAAATCCGATAGGCAATAGGTTAGGTATAATTAAAGGCTGGGATTCTAACTGGTATGGCGGAAAAGATTTTTCCGGCAAGTTAGTTGAAGATACCAAAATAAGGGAATATCTGAATGCACGACTGGCAAAAGCCAGCATTTCGAAAATTGTCATCGAAAGAACCTTGAAACTGATTACAATTACAGTCAATACGGCACGTCCCGGTCTTATTATTGGTAAAGCCGGTCAGGAAGTTGACAAACTGAAAGAAGAACTCAGAAAAATAACCAAGAAAGAGGTGCAAATCAACATATTCGAGGTTAAACGCCCCGAATTAGATGCCAGCATTGTTGCAAATAATATAGCCCGTCAACTTGAAGGAAAAATATCGTTCCGCCGAGCAGTTAAGATGGCAATTTCATCGACAATGAGAATGGGAGCAGAGGGTATCAAAGTTATGATTTCCGGACGTTTGGGCGGCGCTGAAATGGCAAGATGCGAATCGTATAAAGAAGGTCGCATTCCGCTTCACACATTAAGAGCCGATATTGATTATGCTCTTGCCGAGGCTCATACAAAAGTAGGACTTCTCGGAGTTAAAGTGTGGATTTGCAATGGAGAGATTTATGGAAAAAGAGACCTCAGTCCGAATATCGGAGCGAGAAGCGCCAAATCCAAAAGTCTCAGTAAAAGAAAAGTAAAGAAATAATTGAATAAAAATATACAGTAATGTTACAACCGAAAAGGACCAAATTCAGGAGAGCCCAGAAGGGAAGAATGAAAGGCAATGCGCAGCGAGGCAATCAACTGGCGTTCGGCTCATTTGGTATTAAAGCACTGGAAGAGCATTGGTTGACCGGAAGGCAAATTGAAGCGGCTCGTCAGGCTGTTACACGTTACATGAAACGTGAAGGACAACTTTGGATAAGAGTATTTCCGGATAAACCTATAACCAAGAAACCCGCCGAGGTTCGTATGGGTAAAGGAAAAGGAGCGCCCGAAGGATTTGTGGCACCAATAACCCCCGGAAGAATTATCCTCGAAGCAGAAGGAGTACCATACGAAGTTGCAAAAGAGGCACTTCGTCTTGGAGCACAAAAACTGCCGGTTACAACTAAATTTATTGTAAGACGCGATTACATTTACGAATAATTAAAGAGAGATGAAAGCATCAGAAATTAGAGAGTTAAGCACACCGGATATTATTGAAAGAGTTGATTCTGAAAGGAATATGCTTTTGCGCATGAAACTCAATCATGCCATAACACCTCTTGATAATCCGCGTAAATTGAAAGAAACGAAAGTAACAATAGCGCGTCTTCTTACAGAGTTGCGAAAAAGAGAATTGGATAAAGAATTAAACAGTTAATTCAGCCATGGAAGAAAGAAACCTTAGAAAAGAACGTACAGGCGTTGTAGTAAGCGCAAAAATGGATAAGTCCATAACAGTTGCCATTAAAAGGAAGGTAAAGCACCCCATTTACGGCAAATTTGTAAACAAAACCAAGAAACTGATGGCTCACGATGAAGAAAATACCTGCAACATGGGCGATACAGTAAAAATCTCGGAGACAAGACCTCTGAGCAAAAATAAGACATGGAGATTAGTTGAAATTATCGAGAGGGCTAAATAATTATGATACAACAGGAAAGTAGATTGAGCGTAGCCGATAATTCGGGAGCAAAAGAAGTTTTGTGCATCAGGGTACTTGGCGGTACCGGAAAAAGATACGCAACCGTTGGCGATAAAATTATCGTGAGCGTTAAGTCAGCCATACCATCGGGAGATGCCAAAAAAGGAACAGTGAGCAAAGCAGTTGTTGTAAGGACAAAAAAAGAAATTCGCCGCGCCGACGGGTCATACATCAGATTTGACGACAATGCGGTGGTTCTGCTTAATAATGTTGGCGAAGTGCGCGGAACCCGCATATTCGGACCTGTTGCAAGAGAACTGCGCGACAGTTATATGAAAATAGTGTCGCTTGCACCTGAAGTATTGTAATATTAAATAATTAAGACGACGATGCAGAAAAAATTGAAAATAAAAAAAGGAGACCAGGTTACAGTTATAGCCGGCGAATCCAAAGGTCAAAAAGGCAGAGTGCTTGTGGTTGACAGGGATAAAGACAGGGCTATTGTAGAAGGAGTAAACCTTGTTTCCAAACATACCAAGCCAAATTCGAAAGCACCTCAAGGAGGTATTCTGAAAAAAGAAGCACCGGTTAATGTTTCCAACCTTATGGTAATAGACCCCGCTTCAGGAAAACCTACAAGAGTAGGAAGAAGGCTTAATGAAAATAATAAGTTAGTGCGATATTCAAAAAAATCAGGGGAGGAAATAAAATAATGTATATACCTGCGCTAAAAACAAAGTATAACGATGAAATCGTGCCTGCGTTGATGAAAGAGTTCAAATACACAACAATTATGCAGGTTCCAAAACTGAAGAAAATAGTTATAAACCAAGGTGTTGGTCAGGCTATTGCCGATAAGAAACTGCTCGAATTCGGTGTAAAAGAACTTTCCGACATTGCAGGACAAAAGGCTGTTCAAACTATGTCGTCGAAAGACATATCGAACTTCAAACTGAGAAGAAATATGCCGATAGGTATAATGGTTACCCTGCGTAGAGAAAAAATGTATGAATTTCTCGAAAGGCTTATTAGTGTTGCACTTCCGCGTATTCGCGATTTCAAAGGCATCAATTCAAAACTTGATGGACGAGGCAATTACACACTTGGCATTACCGAACAAATTATTTTTCCGGAAATTGACCTTGATAAAATTGCAAAAATTATGGGATTGCAAATAACATTTGTAACCTCGGCAGAAAACGATGAAGAAGCATTTGCTCTTTTGAAACAATTTGGTTTACCTTTTAAAACGTCAAAAAACTGATAATATATGGCTAAGGAATCGATGAAAGCCCGCGAAGTAAAACGCGCTAAACTTGTTCAGAAATATGCAGCAAAACGAGCTCAATTAAAAGCCGAAGGCGATTATGTTGCCCTCAGCAGGCTGCCAAGAAACTCAAATCCAAACAGGGTGCACAACAGGTGTAAACTTACCGGTCGCCCGAAAGGATATATGAGACAATTCGGAATTAGCAGAATAACATTCAGGGAAATGGCGCTTCAAGGTCTTATACCCGGAATTAAAAAAGCAAGTTGGTAAAAAAACAAAAAAATAAAAACTATTAAACAAACAATATAAGATGACTGATCCAATTGCAGATTTACTGACCAGAATTAGGAATGCCATTATGGCTGGTCATAAGGTTGTAGAGGCACCAGCGTCCAATCTTAAAAAGGAAGTAGCCCGCATTCTTCAGGAAAAAGGCTATATCCTGAGCTACAAAGTGGCAGAAGAAGAAGGAAAGCAAGGTACCTTGAAAATAGCCCTCAAATATAATCCGAGGAGCAAACAACCCGCAATTAAAGGCATTCGGAGAGTTAGCCGTCCGGGACTGCGCCAATATACAGGCGTTGAAGATATGCCAAGAGTGCTTAACGGGCTCGGTATTGCAATAATCTCTACTTCAAAAGGTTTGATGACCGATAAGGAAGCGAGAAAAGAAAATATCGGCGGTGAAGTATTATGCTATGTTTACTAAATTAATAATATAATAATTCGATGTCACGAATAGGAAAATTACCTGTAAACCTGCCCGCCGGAGTTGTTGTAAAAGTAAGCGACTCCAACGTGGTTAGCGTGAAAGGACCTTTAGGCGAGTTAACCCAACAGGTTGACAAAGACATAAAGGTAGAAGTGGAAGATGGCGAGTTGAAAATAACCCGACCATCTGACTCTAAGAGCCATAAATCATTGCACGGACTATACCGCGCATTGATAAATAATATGGTAGTAGGCGTATCTGAAGGATACAAAAAAGAACTCGAACTTGTTGGAGTAGGATATCGCGCCGAGGCAAAAGGACAAAACCTTGAAATGAGCCTTGGTTTTTCACACGATATTAATATTCTGTTGCCCGATGAGGTAAAAGTTGAAACAAAAACAGAAAGAAGGGCAAATCCTATAATAACCCTTACCTGTATTGACAAGCAACTTATCGGTCATGTAGCGGCAAAAATAAGGTCGCTGCGTCCGCCGGAGCCATATAAAGGTAAAGGAATCAAGTTTGTAGGCGAACAACTGAGAAGAAAGGCTGGAAAATCGGCAGGTGTTTAATTTTGATAATGTAAAGTAATGGCTTTAACTAAGTTAGAAAGAAGAACAAGGATCAAAATGCGGATCCGTAATAAAATAAGCGGAACTAACGACACTCCACGTATTGCAGTTTTCCGCAGCAATAAGCAAATATACGCTCAGGTTATTAACGACCTGAAAGGCGAAACCATACTGTCGGCAAGTTCGAAAGAAAAAGAAATAGCCGCCCAGACAGGAATTAAGAAAACCGAACAGGCTCAACTTGTAGGAAAGTTGCTTGCTTCAAAATGCAAAGAAAAAGGCATTGAAAAAGTAGTTTTCGACAGAAGCGGATATAAATATCATGGCAGAGTAAAATCATTGGCTGATGCCGCTCGCGAAGGCGGATTAAATTTTTAAATTTATCATGGGAAACGGTATAAGAAAAGTAAAAACCAGCGACCTGGTATTAGAAGACAGGCTTGTTAGCGTACAAAGAGTAACAAAAGTTACCAAAGGCGGTCGTACATTCAGTTTTTCAGCCATCGTAGTTGTTGGCGATGGAAACGGAATTGTAGGTCATGGACTTGGCAAAGCAAGCGAGGTAAGTATTGCAATTTCGAAAGGCGTTGAAGATGCCAAGAAAAATTTAATAAAAATTCCGATAATCAACGGAACACTGCCTCACGAACAAACAGCCAAATTTGGAGGAGCAAAAGTATTCATCAAGCCGGCTTCGGAAGGAACCGGAGTTAAGGCAGGTGGCGCTATGCGCGCAGTGCTTGAAAGCGTTGGAGTTAAGAATGTGCTTGCAAAATCGAAAGGTTCGTCGAACCCGCACAATCTTGTAAAAGCCACATTTGAAGCCCTCCTTGAAATGAGAGATGCCTTTACGGTAGCCGAACACAGAGGAGTTATGATGGAAAAAGTTTTTAACGGTTAGTAAAGAAATTATTACGATGGATAAAATTCGTATTACACAGGTAAAAAGTAAAAACGGCAAACCTGAAAGACAAAAAAGAACTTTGGAAGCCCTTGGTATCCGTAAGTTGAACCACAGCGTTGAGCACGAAGCCACGCCGCAAATATTGGGAATGGTAACAAAAGTTAACCATTTAGTAAAAGTTGAAAATATTTAAAAATAAACCATTTATATATAAAAGGTAATGGATTTAAGTAACTTAAAGCCTGCAAAAGGTTCGAATAAAAAAGGAAAACGTTTAGGTCGCGGACAAGGTTCCGGAAGAGGAGGAACTTCTACCAGAGGACATAAAGGAGCCAAGTCGCGTTCAGGCTACAGTAAAAAAATAGGTTTTGAAGGAGGTCAAATGCCACTCCAAAGACGCGTGCCTAAATATGGATTTAAAAACATAAATCGCGTTGAATATAAAGGTATTAACATTAGTGTTTTGCAAGAAATTGCCGAAAAACAGAATATTGAAAAGATTGATTTAGGTGTGCTCATCGGAACAGGACTTGTCAATAAAAATGCTTTGGTAAAGATACTTGGCAATGGCAACCTCGAACGTAAAGTTGAAGTACATGCACATGCGTTCAGTAAATCGGCAAAAGAGGCAATTGAAGCAAAACAGGGAACCGTTGTAATATTGTAATTCCATGAGACTGATTCAAACAATAAAAAACATCTTTAAGATTGAGGACCTTCGCGCAAGACTCATCTATACGTTCAGTATAATACTGCTGTACAGGCTTGGAAAATATGTTTCGCTGCCGGGTATAGACCCTTCGCAACTTGCAGGTCTTAAAAGCCAAACATCTACCGGTATAATGGGGCTGCTCGATATGTTTTCGGGAGGCGCATTTTCGCAGGCATCAATCTTTGCACTTGGAATTATGCCTTATATATCGGCATCGATTATAGTGCAGTTGCTGGGAATTATTTTCCCTTATTTCCAAAAACTTCAGAAAGAGGGCGAAAGCGGAAGACGTAAAATGAATCAGTACACACGATACCTTACAATTGCCGTTCTTGTTCTTCAAGCGCCAACGTATCTGCTTAATCTTCACGCACAACTGCCGGCTTCTGCATTTATTCTTACGGGGTCGTTCTTTACTATATCTTCGGTAATTATTCTTACCGCCGGAACAATGTTTGTAATGTGGCTTGGCGAAAGAATAACCGATAAAGGTATTGGCAACGGTATATCGCTGATAATTATGATAGGTATAATAGCCCGACTCCCCGCAAACTTTATTTTTGAAGTGGGTGCGAGAATGAACGGCGCAGGCGGACCAATTGCAATAATTGTAGAACTGATATTCCTCTTTATTGTAGTTGTTGGAACAATTCTCTTGGTTCAGGGAACACGCAGAATACCTGTACAATATGCCAGAAGAATAGTTGGCAACAAGCAATACGGAGGCGTAAGGCAGTATATACCGCTTAAAGTTAATGCCGCCGGAGTAATGCCGATTATTTTTGCACAGGCAATAATGATGCTCCCGATTGTAATAGCAGGATACTCAAGTTCGGGCTCAGGTTTTATGCAGGCATTTTCAAATATGTATGGATTTTGGTATAACCTTGTTACCGGATTGCTGATAATAATGTTTACATATTTCTATACGGCAGTAACGGTAAATCCTGTTCAAATGGCTGAAGATATGAAGAAAAACGGCGGTTTTATACCGGGCATTAAACCGGGAAGAAAGACAGTAGAATTTCTCGATTCTGTTATGTCGAAAATAACACTTCCGGGTTCGGTATTTTTGGCAATAGTGGCAATCCTTCCTTCCATTGCGGTACAGGCAAGTATAACACCGCAGTTTGCGCAATTTTTTGGAGGAACCACAATTCTTATTCTTGTGGGAGTAGTGCTTGATACGCTTCAGCAAATTGAAAGCCATTTGCTTATGCGTCATTATGATGGATTAATGAAATCAGGTCGGATTAAAGGAAGGTCCGGCTCTGTATAATTAGTATAATTTTTTCGTTCTTTGTTTGATGTTGTATTGTAAGACTGATGAAGAGGTAGCATATCTGAAAGAAAGCGCATTGTTAGTATCGCGCACTCTGGCAGAGATAGCAAAAATTATCAGACCCGGCGTTTCGACAATTTATCTTGATAAAATTGCCGAAGAGTTTATACGCGACAATGGCGCAAAACCGGGTTTTAAAGGATATAATAAGTTTCCTGCTACACTTTGCACATCGGTCAATGAAGAGGTGGTTCATGGCATTCCTTCCGATTATCAACTTAAAGAAGGGGATATAATCTCTGTTGATTGCGGAGTAATTCTTAACGGTTGGTGGGGCGACAGCGCATACACTTTTGGAGTGGGAGAGATAAGCGAAGATAATAAACGTTTGCTCAAATACACAAAAGAATCGCTTGAAGAAGGAGTGAAAGCAGCGGTGGAAGGAAACAGGGTAGGAGACGTATCTTATGCAGTTCAAACGAAAGCCGAAAGCGGTGGTTTTTCGGTAGTCAGAGATTTGGTAGGACACGGCATCGGGAAAAAACTGCATGAAAAACCTGAAGTCCCTAATTTCGGGAAAAGAGGCTCGGGCGCAAAACTGCGAAAAGGTGTAGTAATTTGCATTGAGCCAATGATTAACGCAGGGAAAAAAGAAACACGTCAAATGAAAGACGGGTGGACAGTAAAAACAGTCGATGGGCAGCCATCGGCACATTATGAATATGTTGTTGCAATTGACAAAGGAAAAGCCAATGTGCTTACAACGTTTGAATATATTGAAAATGTTTTATATAAAGGTAATTAAATGGCAAAACAATCGTCTATTGAACAGGACGGCACAATAACAGAAGCGCTCTCGAACGCAATGTTCAGAGTTGAACTTGAAAACGGACATGCTATTACCGCGCATATCTCAGGTAAAATGAGAATGCACTATATAAAAATATTACCGGGCGACAGGGTAAAAGTTGAAATGTCGCCGTATGATTTAACAAAAGGAAGAATAACGTTTAGATATAAATAAGAAATTGTCAAAGTAATGAAAGTACGAACATCAGTAAAAAAACGCAGCGCCGACTGTAAAATAATCAGAAGGAATGGACGCGTTTACATTATTAACAAGAAAAATCCCAAATTCAAACAGAGACAGGGATAATTAACTAACTTTGCAAATTATTTAAGAAAAAAGATATATGGCACGTATTGTTGGTGTAGATTTACCAAGACATAAAAGAGGAGAAATAGGACTTACCTACGTTTACGGCGTTGGCAGGAGCACTGCTCAAAAAGTGCTCGATGAAGCCGGCGTTGATAGAAACACGAAGGTTGAAGACTGGACAGACGAACAAATAAACTCTATCCGAAGAATATTGGGCGAGAAATATAAACTCGAAGGCGAACTGAGGTCAGAAACGCAACTCAATATAAAACGACTTATGGATATTGGTTGTTATCGCGGCGTAAGGCATCGTATTGGGCTTCCCGTAAGAGGACAAAGTACCAAAAACAACGCCAGAACGCGTAAAGGAAGGAAAAAAACTGTCGCTAATAAGAAAAAAGCAACTAAATAACATAGAATATGGCAAAGAAGACCGGAACACTAAAAAAGAGAGTTGTAAAAGTTGAGCCAACAGGTCAGGCTCACGTTCATTCATCTTTTAATAATATTATCATAACCCTGGCAAACAGTTCGGGACAAGTCATTTCGTGGGCATCAGCCGGCAAAATGGGCTTCAAAGGCTCGAAGAAAAATACTCCCTACGCAGCACAAATGGCATCGGAAGAATGCAGCAAAGTTGCGTTTGACCTTGGGTTGAGAAAAGTGAAAGTTTTTGTAAAAGGTCCTGGTGCAGGTCGCGAATCTGCTATCAGGTCAATTTCAAACGCAGGAATTGAAGTTACCGAAATAGTTGATGTAACCCCAATGCCTCATAACGGTTGCCGTCCGTCAGGAAGAAGAAGAGTATAACGGTTTATATTAATAATTGTTGAATATTAAGATTTTAAATAATATAATTTTATGGCAAGATATACCGGTCCAAAAACCAGAATAGCAAGAAAGTTCGGCGAGCCGATTTACGGCACCGACAAGTATTTTGACAGGAAAAATTTTCCGCCCGGACAGCATGGAATTAACAAAAAAAGAAAAAAGACTTCGGAATATGGAGTTCAGCTTAGAGAAAAGCAAAAAACAAAATATACCTATGGAGTTCTTGAACGTCAGTTTCGTAACACATTCGAAAAGGCATCGAGAAGTAAAGGCGTAACAGGCGAGGTACTGCTACAGTTTCTTGAGTCGCGGCTCGACAACGTAGTGTTCCGCTTGGGAATAAGCCCCTCGCGTGCAGGCGCCCGCCAATTGGTTTCGCACAAGCATATTACCGTAAACGGAGCGGTGGTTAATATACCATCTTTCCAAGTTAAGCCCGGCGATATTATCGGAGTGCGCGAAAGGTCGAAATCGCTTGAAATTATTTCCGATTCGCTTACAACACGAAAATACAGCAAGTTGCCTTGGCTCGAATGGGACGATGCGCAAATGGCAGGTAAATTTATGAGCGTGCCAGAAAGATCAGACATTCCCGAAGATATTAAAGAACAACTTATAGTTGAATTATATTCAAAATAAATTAATTAAAAATAAATTATGGCTATTTTATCATTCCAAAAGCCTGACAAAGTAATAATGTTGGACGCGGACGAAAAATGCGGAAAATTCGAATTTCGTCCATTAGAGCCCGGCTACGGCATTACTGTAGGCAATGCGCTGAGAAGGATATTGCTTTCTTCTCTTGAAGGTTTTGCCATAACAACGGTTAAGATCGACGGCGTTGACCATGAATTTTCAACCATAACAGGGGTAATAGAAGATGTTACCGAAATAATTCTGAATCTCAAACAAGTTAGATTTAAGAGAGTTGTTGACGAAGTTGATTTCGAAAGAATAAGTATCGAGATTAGCGGACAAGACGTTTTCAAAGCAGGCGATCTTAATAAATCTCTCAACTATTTTGAAGTTTTAAATCCCGATTTGGTTATTTTCAGAATGGAACAAGACGTGCAACTACGCATGGAACTCACCATTTCAAAAGGCAGAGGATATGTACCTGCCGAAGAAAACGAGCCTGCCGAAGGCGAATTTGGACTAATTGCCATCGATTCTATTTTTACACCAATACGAAATGTAAAATATACGATTGAAAACTATCGCGTTGAACAAAAAACAGACTATGAAAAACTTTTGTTCGAGATAGAAACCGACGGGTCGATACACCCTAAAGACGCCCTTAAAGAAGCAGCCAAAATACTCATATACCATTTCATGCTCTTTTCAGATGAAAAGATTACCATTGACACCGATGAAACAATGGCTAATGAAGAATTTGACGAAGAAATTCTTCACATGAGACAACTGCTAAAAACAAAACTGGTCGATCTTGATCTTTCAGTGCGAGCCCTCAATTGCCTTAAAGCGGCAGAGGTAGAAACACTTGGAGATTTAGTGAAATTTAACAAGAACGACCTGCTTAAATTCAGGAATTTTGGAAAGAAATCGCTTACCGAGCTCGACGAACTGCTCGACGTAATGAACCTTTCATTTGGAATGGACGTAAGCAAATTCAAATTAGAAAAAGATTAATTGAAAACAGGTTAAGGAAAAAAAGATGCGACATTCAAAGGTTATTAACCATCTGGGAAGAACAAGTTCACACAGAAAAGCAATGTTAGCCAACATGGCAACATCGCTCATAATTCACAAACGAATTACAACAACAACTGCAAAAGCAAAAGCCTTACGCACTTATGTTGAGCCATTGATAACAAAATCGAAAGACGACTCAACACACTCGCGAAGGGTTGTATTCAGTTACCTTCAAGACAAAAATGCGGTAACGGAACTTTTCAGGGAAATATCCCCGAAAATAGGCGAACGTCCGGGAGGATACACGCGAATTTTAAAAACAGGTAACAGAATTGGCGACAATGCCGATATGTGCATAATAGAACTTGTTGATTATAACGAAGGTATGCTTGCAGTAGAAGCAACAAAAGCAAAGGCTACGAGAAGAAGAAGACCTTCGAAGAAAAAAACCGAAACAGCCGAAACAGCGGTGGCAGCAAAAGAACCGAAAGCACAAAAAGCCGAAAAAGAAGTTGAAGCAGTAGCAGAAACGGCAGTTGAGGCAGTGGCGGAAGAAGTGGCTGACGTTGAGAACAAAGTGGAAGAGGTTGTAGAAGACGTTGTTGAAGAGGTTACGGAAGTAACAGAAACCATAAACGAATCGATTGCAGAAGAAGAAAAGTAATAGATTTGTTAAAAAATTAATACAAAAAGGGATACTCTTGCAAGATATATCCCTTTTTTATTATTATTGCACAATTGTTTAATACTAATACTTAAAAAATAATATTATGGCTCAAATAGTTAATGTTCACGCACGCGAAATCCTTGATTCACGCGGCAATCCCACAATTGAAGTTGATGTAATTACCGCAAGCGGTTTTATTGGCAGGGCTGCAGTGCCTTCCGGCGCATCAACAGGCGAAAACGAGGCTGTCGAATTGAGAGACGGCGACAAAAACCGCTACCTTGGCAAAGGAACTCTTAAAGCGGTGGATAATGTAAATACCATTATTGCAGAGGCAATTATCGGTATGGATGTTACCGATCAGGCAGGCATAGATAAGAAAATGATAGCGCTTGACGGAACCAAAACCAAAAGCAACCTCGGTGCAAACGCCATACTTGGCGTATCGCTGGCGGCGGCAAAAGCAGCGGCGCAGTACCACGGACTTCCGCTTTACAGATACATTGGCGGCACAAACTCGGTTACACTGCCCGTTCCGATGATGAATATAATCAACGGAGGCTCGCACTCCGATGCACCTATTGCATTTCAGGAGTTTATGATACGACCTGTTGGCGCACCTTCATTTAAAGAGGGATTGCGTATGGGCGCAGAGGTGTTTCACGCTCTTAAAAAAGTTCTCAAAGAACGCGGTTTAAGTACGGCAGTTGGCGATGAAGGAGGCTTTGCTCCGAAATTTGACGGAACCGAAGACGCTCTTGAAACAATAATGAAAGCCGTTGCCGAAGCAGGTTATAAAATGGGTTCGGATATTACAATCGGGCTCGACTGCGCATCGTCAGAGTTTTACAAAGACGGCATTTATAACTATGCCAAGTTTGAAGGCGAAAAAGGAGCGAAGAGAAATTCGAAGGAACAGGTTGATTATCTGGAACAACTTGTAAATAAATATCCTATCGACTCTATTGAAGACGGAATGGCAGAAAACGACTGGGAAGGCTGGAAAATGCTTACCGACAGAATTGGTAAAAAAGTGCAATTGGTTGGCGATGACCTTTTTGTAACAAATGTTGAATACTTGAAAAAAGGTATCGATATGGGTTGCGCAAATTCCATTCTTATAAAAGTTAATCAGATTGGAAGCCTTACCGAAACATTGAACGCTATTGAAATGGCTCACAGAGCGGGTTATACATCGGTAACATCGCACCGTTCGGGCGAAACCGAAGATGCAACAATATCGGACATTGCCGTTGCTACAAATTCGGGTCAGATAAAAACAGGCTCGGCAAGCAGAACCGACAGGATTGCTAAATATAACCAGTTGCTCAGAATAGAGGAGGAACTCGGCGATTTGGCAGTTTACGGTTACAAAAAATAATTTACAGTTACAAGTTACAGGTTACGAGTTACAAGTGAGGAAACACTACTCGTAACTTGTAACTTTTTCTCTTGTAACTTAATGATTTACCTTATTATTGTTTCGCTCATTTGGGCGTTTTCGTTCGGACTTATTGGCAACACGCTGGCGGGTATTCCTCCGGCATTGCAGGGTTTGGTGCGTTTGGCAATTGCATCTGTCATCTTTCTTCCGTTTGTTCGCAGGGTGGAGTTTAAACTCGGAGTGAAACTCTTTTTCCTCGGAATGCTGCAATTTGGATTGATGTATCTTTTTTACATTACGGCATTTCGACATCTTCGTTCTCACGAGGTTGCGCTGTTTACCGCATTTACTCCCGTTTACGTTGTGATGTTCAACGATATTTCCCGCCGTTCGTTTTCGCCGGTGTATTGGGTGGCGGCGGCGTTGGCTGCTCTGGGAAGCGGAATCCTTCTTTGGAAAAATCCGGTTGGCACAGATGCCATTAAGGGCTTTTGGCTTGTGCAGGCATCGAATGTCTGTTTTGCCATCGGGCAACTTGTGTATCGTTCCGTTACGGCAAAAGCAAAACCGATAGCCGATTTTCGTATGTTCTTTTGGCTTTATCTTGGTGCGGTGGCGATATTGATACCGTTTGCAGTGGGTGATATTCCGCATTCGATACAGCCTGCTCAATGGGGTGCGCTCGTTTATCTTGGGGCAATTGCATCGGGACTTAGTTTCTTCCTTTGGAATGTGGGAGCGCGTAAGACCAATGCCGGAACATTGGCGGTAATGAACAATCTGAAAATACCTTTGGCAACAATCGTTTCGCTCACAGTGTTCGGTGAAAGTGTCCAATGGACAATCTTGCTGTCAGGGATTCTTGTATTTCTGTTCGCTTGCGTTTTTCCAAGATTTTATAATCGTTTGTTGTAGGCTGGCTGTTCTCATTTATTACACATCTTCCAACGTCTAACAGTAAACCAAAAAATATTTTTATGCCGAGAAAATGAAATTGTATTCATTTCTTAGATTCTTAACGTATTTAACAATTTCCTTACCCCACAAATAAACAATTAAAGGCATTACAACAACTATTAGCTTGTTGTAATTGAATGCACGAATAAAATCTAACTGTATGGAAGCAATGATCGCTTTTGTAATACCACATCCATAGCATTCAATTCCAAACAAATTTTTAAATAGACAAATAGAATGTTTGCCCTCTAACTTGTCTAACGACAACATTGAAAGTAAAAATGGCAACACAAAAAATACACATAATTTGCATATTAACAAGGCATTTTTAAAGTTTATTTTATGTGTTGCCATTTTCGACAATTTTTGTTGTGTAATCAAGTCAGCATTGTTACTTCCATAAACTTCTTGAAATTGTACTTTTTTGCTCTGTCTTTGGCTGAAAAAATATCTATCAGCCACCAAATTCCGCAACCGTAACATGTGATTATTTTCAAAATACCAAGTCCAATTTCGTCTAACCAAAATCTTTCCCAACCGAGTAAAATCGCAATCAGCAAAATTGTTGTAGGTTTTTGAAAGGTTGTACCTTGAATTAAGAAAAATTCAGAGTCGTTCATGTGCTCTAATTTTTGCTTAATTGTCATCAAATCCTGTAGATTGAAATTTTCATTATTCAATCCGATAAACAGGTCAACTTTTTGTTGTTCCATTTTTTAAAATATTAAGTTTTGCCTCCACTTTCGGCTATTGGCTTCTCCTTTTTTCTTGTTAGTTGTAAGGTCTATCCCTGAAAATTTTGATAAAAATACAAAATCTATTTAAAAACATCGCTATCGTGTTGACTTTTCCTAAAATAAAAAACCAACACTGAAGCGTTGGTTTTTTATTTTTTAAACTTCTCGAAGAGTCTCATTACGAAATTGAGACCTGACGCGACAAGTTCTTCTTTTCTTCTTCCTGTTTTGGAAGCGATACGGTAAGAATACCGTTTTTGTAGTTGGCGGCAATTTTATCCCTATCAACATTTTCGGGTATGTAAAAACTTTTGCAAAATGACGAATAGCTGAATTCTTTTTCTGAACATTGCAATAATTAAAATTATTTAATCATCTGTTTACTAAGATACAAAATAAAAACAGGAAGCAATTAACTTCCTGTTTTGTTGAGCGGGAGACGGAACTCGAATCCGCGACCCCAACCTTGGCAAGGTTGTGCTCTACCAACTGAGCTACTCCCGCTTATTAAGAGACTACAAAGATAATAATGAAATTTAATTTTGCAAAATTATTTTTTATAATTTATTAATCAATCTATTACAGATATAAAATCATCTTTGATAGCTACAAAAATAGTAATAAGGAGTTGTAATAATACTAAAAGAAGACTAAAAATATATGAAAAATTGAGATGATTTAACTGGGGTTTCAGAGGGTAAAGTAAACTGAGAAGTAAACCAAAAATAGCATGAATGCAACAGTTAATATCATCTGTTACAAACAGAAAACATTAAAAAATGGTGAACACCCCTTGATGATTAGAGTAGCCAAGAATGGAAAAAGAAAATTAAAAAGTTTAGGTATCTCAATTCATCCTGACTATTGGGACTTCCAAAAGAACAGACCTAAAAATAATTGTCCCAACAAAGAACTTATCTTGAAAATTATTCTTGAGAAGGAAGTTGAATACCAAAAGGAAATTTTAGAATTGACCTCTATACAAAAAGAATATACCGCTGCATCTTTGTTAGCATCAAAGACTAACCAAATGATAACAAAATCAGTAGGAAGTTTCTTTGAAGAAATTATTCAACAATTTATAGAAGCAGGTAAAATAAATTATGCTGGTACATTCAAATATACATGGTACTCACTAAAAAAATTCTATGGTAAAGATTTGGATTTTCCTTTTTCTCATTTGGATTCTGAATTTTTAGGAAAATATGAGCAATGGCTGAAAAGTTATAACATTACTGAAGTAACCATTTTCAGTATTTTTAAAAACATAAGAACTGCTTATAATAAAGCCATAGTTGCAAAATGTGCTTTAAAAAGCAATTACCCTTTTGGTGAGTTCAAATTATCAAAATTTGATGTTTCCACACAAAAGAGGGCAATTCCAAAGGATGCCATTAAAAAAATAATGACAATAGATTTAAGTAAAGAACTGTTTTACACGCAATTTAGCAGAGATATATTTATATTTAGTTATTTATGTGGCGGTATCAATTTTACAGACATTGCCAGCCTGAAACTTGCTAATCTAACAGACAACAAATTGTCATATATCAGGAAGAAGACCAAGAAGAAAATCAGCACTCCATTGTCGGCAGAAGCATTACAAATTATTCAGAAATATGCAACAAGTAAGACAAAACCTACTGATTATATTTTTCCAATTTTGGATGATAAAATCCATAAGACTGAAATCCAAAAACATCACAGACTTCATAAGGTGCTGGGTAAAGTAAATCCATCTCTAAGAAAGATAGCAAAGTTAGTGGGTATTAATGCTAATTTGACTACTTATGTGGCAAGACATTCCTTTGCAACAGTTTTGAAAAATTCTGGAGTAAATATTGCTTTGATTAGTGAAACTTTGGGACACTCGGATATACTCCCCTGCAAATTAAGGAGTTAATATACACTGCTCATATTTCCCGCAATATGAGGCTTGTGTATAGCCAACATGTCAAAGAACTCATTTGCCGTATTTTAATAAAATATGACTTATCTTATCTTGCTTCACGATAAGATAACTATCTATGTGTTTGATGTGAGTAAAAATTTTAGAATTACAGCCTAAACGACTGAAAAAAATATATCTTATGCTAAATGGAAAGCATAATTAAAATTTCGATACAAACATAATACATTTTTTTAAATTATGCAAATTATTTAACATATTTTTTCAAGAAAAAAATACAATTAACACATAATTAGAATGTTATTAAGTTTATCCAAACATAATGGATAGAAAGAGAAAGAGAGAGAAAGAGGATGGGATAGAAGTATGTGTGAGTTGACATGTTAATAATCTCAATTTCACTACTTTAACAGCATGATAAGCACAAACTTACAGGAAACAGAGCAGTAGTCAATCCCTGAATTTGAGTAACCAGGATTGGACAGAAAAAGTTGACTTTATAAGAAATTCTCCAAATAAGATAATAGAAAGAATTTTTACATATTATTGAAAAAAGAATATAAACAAGCGTTAAATTATGCAAATAAGCATTACTTATTGATAGCACAGGGTATAAACTTAAAGATAAAATACTTGACGCATTGAATTTAAAAAACAGTGCGCCCGTAAAAATCATCCGTTTAAATTATAGATAAGAGAGACTTTTAAACGAGGCAGGACTTTAACTTCCGTAGAAATAGCTGAAAAACTGAATCCAATATGCAATATCTCAGCAGCTACGGCGAGGCATATTCTGTTTTTGTGGTTAAATAAATGTATTAAATTATTAAATAACAAATAAATAAAAAAATCATGACAAAGGTAAAATTAGCTGAAAAAGTTAAGAAAAGTTGTCTGAAAGACAACGAAGGTTTTTATTATTTAATTCCTATTATAATTAATAGAAAATTAATAGATGATGAAACGTTTAATAAACTTGTAGAAAGATTTCCTAAAATTGACAATTAGATGTGGAGATTGCTATACTATACAGAATGTAGGAATCCCCTTGGATATAGAATTGTTAGTAAGGAAAACAAAACCACAAGAGGGTAAAGATGTTTCAGATATCTATGAAATTATACTATGGGTAATGTGTCAGAAACCATTGTTTAATCAAATACCATGCTATGTTCCAATATAAATTTATGGGAAATAGTTGAGGAATGAAAATTT
>Ga0082212_10002123_pt1 | contig 29188 bp, 26 predicted proteins | sample TergutNt197P3_FD_71548 | JGI IMG/M metagenome (GOLD analysis project Ga0082212, IMG submission 71548) | Neocapritermes taracua P3 segment gut microbial communities from Petit-Saut dam, French Guiana - Nt197 P3 | ecosystem: Host-associated > Arthropoda: Insects > Digestive system > Gut ...
TTATTCTTACTGGTTTTATAATATTGAAGCAGATGATTATCATTAACCGCATTAAACATATTTTGTTCGTGTTGGTTCGTGTGATTTGCGGTTGATTTTTCTCATTATATTATATATTAGGATCAAATTTGATATTTTAGTTTTGTACCCGCTTATCTGCTTTCTTGACATGAAAGTACATAATATTGTACGATATTATGTACTTGTTAATGAAAGTATTTGATTTCATGCTAGCTGTAAATTACTCTACAATTCGTAGCAAACTTAAAGACTATTGCGATAAGGTTACAGACGATTACGAAACGGTCATTGTTACTCGTAAAGACGAGAAAAATGTTGTGCTTATAAGCCTTGATGAATACAACTCACTAACAAAGGCTGCAAGGAACGCTGCCTATTTGAATATGATATACAGATCAATGGAACAACTATCCAGAGGTGAGGGGAAAGCACACGAGCTTATTGAGGTAGAAGATGAATAAACTCTGGTCAGATAAGGCGTGGGACGATTAAAAAAATAGGAGTTTATTCCGCTTCCGCTTTTTTACGGAATCCTGATATTTTTTCTACTATCGCCCAGTAAACTTTATATGCTGCGGGGATGAGTAAGAGCGCAAGCAATCCTCCGGCTATAAGCCCGCCGATTGCGACTACCGCTATCGGCGCGCGCATTTCTGAGCCTCTGCCGGACGCTATGGCAAGCGGGATTAGAGAAACTACGGAAGTCGCTATTGCCATGACTAGGGATTTCAAGCGGACATCGCTTGCTTCCTCTATAGCTTCATTCGGCGATTTGCCTCCTATGCGAAGCACCTCAGCATAGTCAATTACTACGATGGCGTTGTTTACCACCATGCCTACCAGCATTATCATTCCAATTAGAGCGAAAAGCGAAACTGATGTCCCTGAAACAAGCATTGAGGGTATTATTCCGATGAGCGCCATGGGAATTGTCAGCAGTATTATTAAGGCGTACGCCCACGACTCCATTATTGCCGCAACTATTATAAACGTTATCAATACTGCTGTCGCCATAGCTTTGAAAAGAGCCGCAAATTCGGCGTTCATTCTTTTTGCCGTCCCTCCGAATGTTATCGAGTAACCATCGGGGATGGACAGCGTCGATACAAGTTTTTCCAGTTTCTCGTTGCCTTCGCCTGCTGTTATATATCTCACGTTTCCTGTGACTATTACCGTTCTTTCGCGTTCTATCCTGCGTATTTCCGTTGGCGCGTCCTGCCAGCTTACCTCCGCCATCTCATTGAGCGGGATAAGCCCGTACTTTGTCATTATCGGAAGCTGCTGCACGGAGTAGATATCGCCCGCTTTCTGCCTTTCAAGCATTGCCTTGATATCATATTCAAAACCTTCATGGCGGAATTTACCCGCTAAATTTCCTATAAGGTATCCTCTTATTATTGAGGATAGTTCCACGATGTTGAGCCCAATCGGGGTAAGCCTCCATCTTATAGGTTCAAGCTGCAGCTCAGGTTTTCCCATCTCGGTCTGTATTGTCATGTCGCGAATTCCCGGGATGCGGTTTCCGCGGGTTCGTATTTCCTCCGCCATCGCATACAGGACGGACATGTCTTCGCCCTTTATCCTTATCTCAATAGGGTCGCCGAACCCTTTGCGCGTATCGTAAATCGATACCTCCACTCCTTCGAGCGTCACAAGGAATTCTCTCATTTTATCCGCTATATCCTGCGTCGAGGGACGTTTTTCGTCCTCTCTGAGGTAAACCGCTATTTCAGATTTATATAGCGAGCTGCTTCTCATTGAAGCTCCGATAGTTGAGACTACATCCCTTATATATTCTTTTTCCGGCATTGTATCTATGAAATTCTCTACTAAACGAGTTTTTCGCTCGGTTTCAGCAATTGACGCGCTGTTTGAAAGCGTTAAATTTACTGTTATCGTTCCGTCGTCCGACGCCGGCATGAACTCCGTCCCCAGAAGTCCTCCCAGGACAAGGGCGCCGTACATCAAGCCGAAAGCGCAAATTATCGTTATCAATGGATGTCTCAGCACTCTCTTGAGGATGAACACGAACATGTCACGGAAACCTTCATACAGCCAGTTCCACCATCCGGTAAGCATTTTTGCCATAAACGAGATGTCTCCACCCTTGCCCATCCTTGCAGCCATACAGGGCGTTACGGACATTGTCACCCAAAGGGAAAAAATCGTCGCATAAAGGATCGTCACAGCATAAGGAGCTAAAAATTGTCCCGAGATGCTTGACATGAAAGCGACTGGAAGAAAAACCCCTAAATTTGTGAGAACCCCTGCCAGCACTGAAACGGATATTTCAACCGCGCCTTCTTCAGCAGCTTCAAACGGGCTGTATCCCATATCCCTGAATCTATATATATTCTGAATTATCAGTATCGAGTTCATGACCAAAGTTCCCATAGAAAGCGCCAGTCCAAGCGTGCTCATTAAGTTTTGCGTGTATCCGTGCACCTGCATGGGAATAAATGTCGCCATGAATGCAACCGGCATTGAAACCGCAACGATAAAAGTAGCTGAGAGGCGTCCAAGGAACAGGTAAATCACGATAGCTGTCAACAATATCCCTATTGCTGTATCCCTCAGGACATTCTTAACCGAAGTCTCGATGTAACCGGTATCATCATGAGTATATGCTACTTTTAACCATGGTAATTCCGCTACTACTCTGTCAAGCTCCTCTTTCAGCTCTTTGCCGGCTTTTACGACGTCGGCATTCGCCATGGGGCTTATCCTCAACTGCACTACGTTTGAATTATTCGCGCGGGCAATCGAACGCACGTCCGCTTCTGCGTCAACGATGCGTCCGAGAAGCGAAAGCGGTATTGGGGAGCCTGTCGATGTCGGGATTATTATATTCTCAAGTTGCTCAACTTCATTAAATTCGCCAACAAGGCGCAACGATATCTGATCGCTCTTCTGAGTAATGTATCCTGAAGGATTTGTTATGTTATTTGCCGCTATAACGGCGCATATTTGAAGGTATGTGACTTTGTATTCGCTGAGGGCAACGGGGTCCAATATTACATGAATCTCTCTGTCTTTTCCGCCGGAAACTTCAACTTGCCCTACGCCGTTTATTCTTGATACGATTGGCTTAATGCGATCTTCAATGTATTTTTTCGTTTCCTTCTCGGGCAGTTCCGAGGTGAACGAGGCAATTAAAAACGGTATTGCGTTTATGTCAAATTTCATCGAAACCGGTTCGTCAATATCCGCTGGTAAAGTTGCTCTTTTTGCTTTTATCTTATTGTTCACATCGACAAGCGCAAGGTTCGGGTCCGTCCCTGATGTCAACTCAATTGAAACTATCGATACCCCGTCCTGTGAATAGCTTATTATGGTGTCAAGCCCTTCAAGGTCGGCGAGGGCGTCCTCAAGAGGCTTTGACACTAATTGTTCTATCTCTTTTGGGCTTGCTCCAGGGTAAACTGTCTGAACCATAACGAAAGGAATTTCAACGCTCGGGTAAAGCGTGACTCCAAGCTCAAAATAGCTTGAAGTACCGAGAATTACAAGTATTATAACTCCGCACCACGTGAAGACAGGGCGGTTTATGCAAAAATGAACGAATCCGCGCATATTATTTTTTCCTTATTAGATTAGATTTTTAAGTCTTTTGATATAAGCGCGCCGTCGAATAAAGTCCTGTTTCCGCTTATTATCAGCTGATCTCCTGAATTGAGTCCGCCGCTCACTACCACATGAGCAGCCCGGCCTTCACCTGTCTCTATCTCCACCATTTTCGCCTTGTCGTTATCAGCAATGTATACGTATTCTTTGTTGTTTCTATAGACGATTACGTCAGAAGGTATAACTATTACTCCCTCTTTTTTTTCAACAAGAAATTTCCCTTCCAAATAGGAACCGGGCAAAATTCCGGAATTATTTTCAAGTCCGACGACAACGGGAAAAAGCCCTGATCCTGCTTGTGCCTCCGGGCTTATTCGCTTGACGTTCCCTTTGCTTACGCTGTTGTCGATAATTATTTCAACTAAAGTATCCCTATTTATACTATGAATATCTCTTTTGGACACCATGAGCTGGGCTTCCATCTCGGAGAGGTCCACTATTGTGACAAGAGGTTTGTTATCTGAGGCTATTTCTCCCGGCTCTACATTGCGTGAGGATACTATTCCGTCAACGCTGCTCTTAAGCTCTGTCCTTTGAAGAGTAGAACGGGACGACTGAAAAGTCGATTCTGCGCTTTTCAGGACGGAATATGCTTTATCAACTTCAATTTGCGCAACGCCGCCCTTTTTGCTCAATTCCGACAGCCTTTTATAGTTCGTAAATGCCTCGTTATATGCTGTTTGAGCTGCCTGTGTTCTTAAAATATGATCCGACTTAATTAGCGTTACTACCGTTTGTCCGGCCTTTACCTTGTCCCCGACTTGTACCGATACATCCTGAACAAGCTCTTTGACATATGATGTTATCTCATGTGTCCTCACTGCTTTTGCCTGGCCGTAATAGCTTTTCCATGTTTCCCATGCTTGGGGGGACAGTGTTGCCGCTGAAACAGGGAATACTGTTTCATGTGTAATCTCCAAAGCTTTTATATTTGCTGCCGCGTGTTTCAGCTTTATATTAACTTCAACGCATAGCATTACTGTTCCAGCTGTTAATACCAGCAACCAGAAAACGACACGAAGCTTATTGAGTTTACTGAAAAAATTAAGTGACATATTCTAATATACCTCCAGACATTTTTCGGACTGTTTATTGGTTGGCGTTAATATCCTTATGCTTAAGTCGAACATTATTTCATTAAATTTGATTATATCGTTCTGCATGCCAGGCTTATCTTCATGGGTAGCTGCATTCTGAATCATGGAAGCGCTCAACACTTTTCCAATCTCCAGTATTATCATTGATATGGTCTTTACGGACATATCGTTTCGAACCACGCCTAAGCTTTGGCCGCGCTCAATAAGCTTATGCCTGAATCCGAGCATTTGATCGATATCCGACATTTCCGAACTTATTCTATTGTCGTTGCTGAACAGTAAAAATAACAAGCTTGGGTAAGCGCTTTCAAAAACAAAATTCATAGCTCTTCTGCTATATTCGTATTCGACCTTCCAAAATTCCTCAATTGTTTCAGGAAGTTCCAGTCCGTCGCTTATGGATGTGAATTGCTCAATTATTTCGTTAAGCACCATCCTCAAAAGGGATTCCTTATTTTCAAAATAGTAATAAACAGTTCCTTTACTCAGTCCTGAACGCTCAATAATTTTATTATAGGAAGCCTTCTCAAAACCCCGTTCAATAAATTCTGTGATGGCTGAATTCATAAGCAATTTCTTTTTATCATCGCCCAGTCTTTCCTGTCTCAATTAAATACACATCCTCAAGTAAAATGGTTCGACCTATCAGTCGAACCATTCAGTATTATATATTCTCTTTGGAAAAAATCAAGCCCTATAATAAAATTACATTGAACATTGAACATTGAACATTGAACATTGCCTTTCTAGTAGCTTGCTTCCTGGAGTTTCCGCAATACATCCGTATTCTTAAGTCTTTCTTTTCTTTGCGCGTATTCTATTGCCGTTCTATCAGAGCTATTCTTTGCTTTTGGGTCTGCTCCAAGTTGCAGGAGGGTTGTTATTGTCGCGGGGTTTGGGTTTTCAGCAGCAGCGAACATAAGCGGCGTCCATCCATTTGTATTTCTGCTGTTAATATCTGCGCCTGCATTAATTATTGCTGTTATCACTTCCGGATTATAGTTGTTCCATGCTGCCAACATAAGCGGGCTGTTTCCACTTTCGTTTCTGGCGTGAACGTCCGCGCCTGCTTCAACAAGAGTTGTAATTATTCCCGGGTTCGAGTTATTCCACGCTGCTAACATGAGTGGTGTATTTGTTCTTTTGTTTTTCGCGTGAACATCCGCGCTATTGTTAATGAGTGCTGTTACCACTTCCGGATTGGAGTTGCCTGACGCGGCAAACATGAGCGGCGTCCATTCATTTTCATTTTTCGCATTCACATCCGCGCCTGCCTTTGTGAGATACACTATCACTTCCGGATTGGAATTCTCTGCAGCTGCAAACATAAGAGGCGTATTCATGTTTGAATTCCTTACATGAACATTCGCGCCTGACTCAATAATCATTGCTGTCACTTCTGCATTAGGATTGGATCGCACCGAAAACATAAGCGGCGTGAACCCTTCTAAAACAGGAATTACTTCAAAATTTTCATTAGCGGTATATTCTGCATTGATATCCGCGCCTGCATTAACAAGAGCTGTTATTATTTCCGGATTCGGGTTTAAGTATGCTACAAGCATGAGCGGAGTAAACCCGGTTTTATCCTTTGCATTCACGTTAGCTCCATTTTTAATGGCTTTATTTATCTGCTCCAAAGAACCTGTTTCGCAAATCTTAAAAAAAGCTGAGTAAAAGCTCTGCTTTGCTGAATCACTATTTATATTGCGTATTACGATAAATACCGTTCCAAAAATCAGTATACATACTGAAAAAAGTATCAGGGAGACTTTTTTGGAAAAGAAGACTTTTTTTTGCATAATTTCTCCTCCTTATTTAATAACAGAATCAGAAATAATTATTGCTTATTATAATACGATGAATATTTATTTCTGACTTGAGATTTACTCTGATGTATAATGAAAAACAGGCTGAAATTGAAAATTATGACAGTTGGGGATGTTAAATTGGATTTTGTATTGTATTGTGCGCTTTTCTTATCAACGTTGATTTACAGCGTTTACTGCGGAATTCATATATTGTTCCCGCTTACGTTGGGATTAATCTGTTTTTCAGTTATGGGAATCCATAGAGGGTTTTCCGTTAAAAGCGTCTTAAGAATGATATATGAAGGGATGGCAAGCGTAGCTGTCATAATGCGCATATTTATTCTGATTGGAGCGCTCACTGCGGTATGGAGAGCGTGCGGGACAATTCCGTTTTTTGTGTATTACGGCGTTTCTATGATAGATCCACGTTTTTTTGTCCTGTTTGTATTTATCATGTCATGCTTTATATCGCTTCTCGTAGGTTCAAGTATAGGGTCTGCGGCTACTATTGGAATTGTACTGATGATAATGGCGAGAAGCGGAGGGGCTGACGCGTCCGCGACAGCGGGCGCTATCGTTGCGGGGGTATATTTTGGCGACCGCTGCGCGCCGACCTCAGCCAGCGCAAATCTTATTGCGGTTTTAACTAAGACTGACACGCTGAATAATATCAAAAATATGCTAAGGTCAGCGTTAGTTCCTTTTATATTGTCAACGATAATTTATTTGGCTCTTTCAATTTACAGCGGTATGGACAAAACGGATAACTATCTGCTTTCTGAAATTTCCGCGAATTTTAATATAGGAATAGTTACAGCGATACCTGCGCTATTGATAATTATTCTTTCCCTATTAAGGTTTAGAGTTCTTGTATCAATATCCGTAAGCATTTTATCCGGTATCTTGATAGCTGTACCCGTTCAGGGGGTCGGCATATATGAACTTACAAAATATATACTGACAGGATATGAGCTCGGATCTTCAGGCGAATTCGCAAAGATAATTTCAGGCGGCGGCGTGACCTCAATGTTAAGCGCGATGTTTACAATAATGATATCTGCCGGGTATTCCGGTATATTTGAAGGAACAGGTGTTTTAAAGGATATTATCGGATTTTTATTATCCTGTAGCCGCAAGCTGGCAGTCTATCCGGTGACGCTAATAACAGCTTTTTTTACGGCTGCATTCGGGTGTACTCAGACCATCAGCGTAATGCTGACTCATCAACTTGTGCGCGGCATATACATAGAGAACGGATTAAGCGACAGCGCTCTTGCCATAGATTTAGAGGACAGTTCCGTTGTAGTCTCCGCGCTCGTACCGTGGAACATTGCCGTTTCCGCGCCGATGATAATGCTTTCAGTTGGGGTGAGCTGCATTCCTTACGCTGTCTTTTTGTATATACTTCCTATATATAGGTTGTTTTACAATTACCCGAAGAATCGCCATGTTACAGGGCTGAAATAAAAGCCGTTATTTTTGGCTGCTTTTTTCGTACCGGCGCCACATTATAGTTACCAGAATCCCCGAAATAATACAGATTATTGAGAGCGCCTTAATTGCTCCAACTTCTCCTATAAGCGGAATTGCGTAGCCCATGTATAGAGGAATTATAAACCAGCTAATATCAATACAAAAATGGACTAAGGACGATAGCTTGGCGCGTAATTTCGCGGGTGCAAGGTCTCCAATCAATGAAAGCTGAGCTGGATATCCGTACCCCATCCCCGCGCCGAAAAGCAGCCCGCACATAAAAAACAACGCGTTGTTTGTTACGTATGAGCTGAGGATAAGGGACAAAGCCATGACGAAAAGCGACGGCCCTGCAAGCGAATATCGTGGAAAAATAATGAAAACTTTCCTCCCTAGAGTCCTAACTGTCAAAGCCCCTATCCCAATTGCAACGGAGAAAGATGAGGGGATAAGCCCCATTGCGACTGCAAAAACCGGCAGATAGATATTTGCCGCGTCGCACAAGTTAAAAAGTGCGTTTGATATTACAATTCTCCAGAAAGGAGTATCATTATATAATTCGCTCCATGTTCCCCACTCTTGGTTTTCAGTTGCTTTCTTTACGTTTTCCGGCAACGGTGGAAGTTTTAATGATAGAATTATGCAGAAAGTCGCTGCTATTATTGGCAGGCAAAGGTAAAGCTTTTCGAGCTGGCGTGATAAAAGCAGGTCTGCCAAAGGCACTACTGTCACCAAGCACCCGAGCGAACCTATTGATATATATGCGAAAGCGACGCCTCGCGATTCTTCAGGAATGACCAATGATTGATATGTGGTGAGAGCCACTACGAATATTCCGAAAGAGCATCCCATGAGAATACGAATTAATAAAAGCGGTACAAACGATAGGGTAGTAAATTTAAGAGCTGCTGCACAAACACAGGTTACAGCGGAGATGAGAAGAATCTTCCTGATGCCGACCCGTTCAGTTATAAATCCGCCAAAAGGTCGTACAAGAGTTGTTGCAGCGTAGAAAGCTCCTACGAGCATACCGGTAAGTTCCTTTGGGAATTCATGCAGATCAAGATAGTTCGGCATGAAAAAATAAGAATTTGAATAGCAATAAATTGCCCAAGTAATTGCTATGAGATAAAACACAAGACGCATGAAATAATATCTCCTTTTTGTGGTGTTCAGGATATTATAACAAAATTCATTGCGAAATTTTCCCGCCGCGCATAGATAATATTCTATCTTTGTCCATATTTATAAGTTCGTTGAGCCATGTGATGTCGTGAGAGGCAATTATTACGGTCGTCCCTTTTTCCTTGACTTTCACCAACACATTGAATATGAGTATTGAGCTTTCATCGTCAATGTTTGCCGTCGGCTCGTCAAGCAATAAAACTTCGGGGTCTAGGACTAATCTTGAAGCCAGAGCGACCCTCTGAGATTCTCCGCCGGATAACGCGTACCATGGGCGGCGCGCGAAGCGTTCAGGTTCAAGCCCAACGCTTATCAGCGCCTCTTCCGCTCTTGTCTTTATATCGCTAAATGGCGCGCGTCTCATACGAAGCCCGTAAGCAACGTTTTCGAAAACGCTTCTGCGCAGCAGGAAAGGTTCCTGTAAAAGCAGCGTTGCTTTTCGCTTTTCATTCACGTTTGGATTTGTATTCCCACAGAATTTCAAAGTTCCTTCGTGAGGATGCAAAAAACCAAGCACTCTCAGCAATGTGCTTTTACCGCTACCGTTGCGCCCGACGAGTCCAACGGAGCTTCCGCGTTCAATGACAAGGTATGGTATATCAAGAACCAGCTTGTCTTTATACGAACAACGCAAATTTTCAAGTTCGTATATCATTGTTCGCCGCGCCTCTTCATAAAAGCTAGAAATGTGTTAAGTGTTAGCGCTATTAAAAGAAGTATCACTCCGAGCGCTATCCCTGTTGCAAATTCGCCCTTGTTGGTTTCAAGGGTTATTGCGGTAGTTATTGTACGGGTACGCCATTTAATATTCCCGCCAAGCATCATTGACACTCCGACTTCGGCGGTTATCCTTCCGCAGGCGGTTACAGCCGCCGCCATGACCTGATATCTCGCTTCCCACAAAGTCGTCGCGGCGGCGGAGAATTTTCCTGCTCCAAGAGTCAATAAAGTGAGACGCAGCCTTTTATCAAGCGATTCGATTGAGTTTGCCGTTAGGGCTATTATAATAGGAAGAGCAAGTATAGTCTGTCCTATCGCCATGCCGGGAATGGTGAAAAGCAGCTTGTGACGCCCCAACGGCCCCGCGTTCGATATGAACGCGTAGACCAGAAGCCCCACTACGACAGTTGGGAGCGAAAGGCAGGTATCTACGACAGTTCGTAATATGCGTTTCGTTGGGAAATCAAAATAACCGAGAATGACTCCCAGAGGAAGCCCAATAAAGAGCGAAATGCACATTGAAAGCGCGGTAAGCTCTATTGTGAGTTTTACCGCGCTCCATATAGCTTCATCTCCAGAAAATATCAAGCTTATGCCCTGCAACACTCCGTTATAAATAAAATCCATTTATTTCACCTTATTACATGCAGGCGGAAAAATACCGCCATTATTACTAAATTATATTATTTTCCCTAATCCCTGTTTTTATCCGCTGCATTAGGGAAGAAAAGCTGCTTGTCCTGAACCTTAAATTTTGCTATAAGCTCCTGCGTCGCAGGGGAAATTATCCAATCCGTAAACTTTTTGGCAAGTTCAAGATTAGTACCGGGATGTCTTTCCGGGTTTACCGTCATGATGCTGTATTGATTATAAAGCGACTCGTCCCCTTCAACAAGTATTATGAGCGCCGGGCTGCCTTTTGATTCGTAGGTTATGTACGTCCCTCTGTCGGTAAGGGTATAACCTTCCCTTTCAGCAGCTATATTTATAGTCTGAAGCATTCCTTGCCCGGTGGCAAGATACCATTGCTCTTTGTCGGGAACTTGTATATCTGCATGTGCCCATTGCGCGAGTTCGGCGCTGTGCGTTCCCGATTTATCCGCGCGGCTTGCGAAAATAGAGCCAGAATTCGCTATCTTCTTAAAAGCTTCCGTGGTCGGAAGTCCCTTTATTCCTGCGGGATCATTCTTTGGTCCTATTACAATGTAATCGTTATACATGACGTACTTGCGGTTGACTCCCGCTCCGCTTTCCTCGAATTTATCCTCGGCAGCGGGGTCATGGGTTAGTATGATATCGACGTCTCCATTTTCACCATGCTTGATTGCCGCCCCTGAACCGACGGAGACCCATTGCAGGTCTATGCCGAGCTGCTCAGCCGCAATTGGCGCAAGATATTCAAGGAGTCCCGTATTGTCTGTGCTTGTGGTTGTAGCCATTCGCAATACAGGTAGCGGGGCTGATGAAACTAAACTAACGGTAAGTATAATTAAAACAGATGTAAATACTGCATTAAGGAACTTATTCTTATACGTAAACACAATTAATCTTCCTTTCTTTTATAAAATAAAAATCCTCCTTGCATACATATATAAGCAAGGAGGATTGAATAGTTAAGCGACAAAAACCGAACACTCTTATACGGAAAAGTATAAATTGCGCTTTATCTTTCCTCCTTGCCAAACACGGGAGGCCAGACAGTTTCCTTTCCGGCCCTATCGGTTTGCGTTCCATGGGAATACTGGGAGCTTCCTTTAGGATGCGCAAACTCGGAGGTCGTTGCATCGTATATTATATCAGAAAAAACGAATTATTCGTGTACTTTGTTGCGCCATTGTTTCAGGTCTCCATGTTACTAGTGATTATAATGTGCTAATATACGCGTTAGCTTCTTGTGAGAGGCGAAGTGACATATCCTCTCGCAATGTTTTGAAAGTGAGGTGTAAGTCGAGCGTCTACTCGACATTAATTCTTGCATAAATTGCGTGCCTTAATTAGAAGACTAAAGGATTTGTCCCCGCGCGCAAGCGTGATAGTATCTTCTATAGCCCAAATAACAATAAAACCGATTGGATATGTAAGACTGGTTCTGATAGCCTATGTCTTTGGAGTATCAGCTGGAATTGACGCTTACTATGTCGCAACCGGAGCTGTATCTCTTATCATGGGGCTTGCTGTATCTATTGTTCAAAATGCTGTTTTGCCTAACCTTATGAGACTTTCTTCCAGTGATGATGCAGCAGCGCGATCTTATTTCGCATATGTTATTCGTTTTGTTTTGGTTTTGGGAGCAATAGTAGTTTTTGTTGTAATGATTTTCCCTTCAAAATGTATATGGCTGTTTGCCTCCACTCTGGATGCCGAACGCGCCGAAATTGCCGCTAAAATGCTTTTGCTGCTTTTACCTATGGGATATGCACAATTATTATCTGCACTCCTAAGTGTTTGGGCTAATTACAAAAAAATATATTCGTTAATCAACATTATGAATGCGTTGGCCTCGCCTGTCGGTTTGCTGATTCTTGTAGTATTAATCCCATTTATGGGAGTATACTCAGTCGCTCTGTCGCTTTCATTAGTTAATATTATTATCTCCATTATCACTCTGTATCTGCTGCGCGATATCCCATTAATTATGAATACAATAATTCCAGCTGATGTTCTTAAGAAAACGGCGAAAGACTCAGGCTTATGCATAGGAATTCTTGGCGCGGGAACGTTTTATACTGTGGTTGACCGCTGGTTTGCAGCCGGGTTTGAAGCCGGAAACATATCAGCTATAAGTTTCTCTTCTCAAATAGTGTCTTTGATGATGATATTCGCTGGATTAACCTCGCAAATGCACTTGACGTATTCAAGCAGAATTTCCGGGGATAAGGAGTTGCTGAAGGAGTCTTTGAATAAATCTCTCGCCATAGGGTGGGCTTATATGCTGCCTTTAGCCGTTGCCGCCACTGCTTTATCGTTTCCGATTGTTAAGTTATCATTGGGATACGGGGCTTTTGATGAACGAGCCGTTTCAATTACTTCGCCTTGTTTTGCAATTCTGGCTGTGGTTACTCCGTTTTCAGTCTGGTCTGTTATCATGAGTAATTTCGGCCTTGCCACTTCAAGGCTGGGAATGATATTGAGAATAAGCTACGCGAGCGTCATTTTCAATGTATTTCTCGATTGGCTCTTTGCTCCGATTTGGGGAGCGCCTGGGCTTTGCGCGGCTACTAGTTTGAATCAGGGGGCCGTAGGAATTTATTATATTTATAAATTGGCGCCAAGCGGAACTTTTACTAGGCAAATCCCTTCGGCAATAAAGCAGATAATCTTTTCTTCCGTGTGGGCCTTAGCATTGTTTTTCATTTCAGATTACATGTTTACATCAATTATTGTTGCTGCAGCGATGATTGCTGTTCACATGTTCGCCTGCGAGTATTTCGGTTGGCTTGAGCCTGTCCCTGAGTCATGGAGACCTCGCGCCATGCTCGGAATCATTATTATTAGGATAAAGAAAATTTTCAGTAAGGAAAAGGCGTCAACAAATGAATAAACAGCAAGCCTTTTTTGATGCTGCAAAACTTCCGGGGTTGTCCACTGAAGAAGCGCGTAAAAGGTTAAGTCGTGACGGTTATAACGAGATTGAGAGCTCAAACAAAAAAAGCTCTATCTCAATTGTACGGGAAGTCACTTCAGAACCGATGTTTCTTCTGCTTGTAATATGCGGCGCCCTGTATCTGCTTTTAGGCGAGATTGAAGAAGCTATTTTGCTGCTTGGATTTGTAGTATTGATTATTTTTATCACTATATTTCAGGAACACAAAACTGAACGCGCTCTGGAGGCTCTGAGGGACTTAACATCACCAAGGGCGCTAGTCATTCGTGATTCAGGGCATAAACGCATTGCAGGCCGAGAGGTAGTTTGCGGCGATATAATAATTGTTTCAGAAGGCGATAGAGTCCCGGCCGACGCCTCGCTCATAGAAGGAGCTTCAATCAATCTTCTGGCTGACGAATCGATGCTTACCGGTGAGTCGGCGCCAGTTGACAAAATGAACGTGGATGCGATTTATTCAGGCTCCTTGATTGTGAAAGGGCAGGGAGTTGCGGAAGTTTACGCGACCGGCGGAAAAACCGAAATTGGTAAAATCGGAAAAGCTTTGAATTCAATAGAGCAGGAAAAAACATTGCTTCAGAAGGAGACGTCCCACATAGTTAAGATAGTTTCTATTTTTAGTTTTGTTAGCTGTTTGCTGCTGGTGGTGATATACGGACTTACCAATGGAAATTGGCTTGAGGGAACGCTCGCAGGTATAGCTCTTGCTATGGGAACAATTCCGGAAGAGTTCCCGGTCGTTTTGACTTTGTTTCTTGCCATTGGCGCTTGGAGAATATCCAGACAAAACGTCCTCACAAGACGCGTTCCTGCAATAGAGACTTTAGGGGCGGCAAATGTCCTTTGCGTTGATAAGACAGGGACTTTAACTATGAATCAGATGAAAGTTGAGGCGTTAAAGCCTCTTGCTCATGATGTCTGGACTCAAGGAGGGACGGATTACCCCGAATCCCATCATTTGCTTCTTGAATACGCTATTCTTGCAAGCCAAAAGGACCCTTTTGATCCGATGGAAAAAGCGATCCTGGAAGCTGGTCGGCGACTTCTTGCCGGAACAGAACATCTGCACGCAGGTTGGAATGTTTTACGGGAATACCCTTTGACTCCTGATTTGCTTGCCGTCTCAAACGTATGGATATCTCCCGACGGGGCGGAAGTTCTGATAGCGTCAAAAGGCGCCCCGGAAGCCATAATAGATTTGTGTCATCTTGATTCTGACAGTCAAAACATTATCCACATGCAGACGAGAGATTTGTCGGATTTGGGTTTGCGCGTTCTTGGAGTTGCGAAATCAACTTTCAGACCTGAAGGTGTGAAAGAAAATGACTTTACTTTACCTAATGAGCAACATGACTATAAGTTTGAGTTTTTAGGCTTGATTGGGCTCACGGATCCGGTGCGCGATGAAGTGCCTGAAGCAATAAACGAGTGTTACAGCGCAGGTATGCGAACAATAATGATAACGGGCGATTATCCCGGAACTGCTAGAAACATTGCAGCAAGTATAGGATTAAGCAAGCCTGACCAAGTAATAACAGGGCAGGAACTTGACCTGATGGATGACATTAGACTACAGGAACTTATACGCACAGTAAATATCTTTGCAAGAGTTGTCCCTGAGCAGAAATTAAGAATAGTAAACGCCTTTAAGGAAAACGGAGACATTGTTGCCATGACTGGAGACGGCGTTAATGACGCTCCTGCGCTGAAGAGCGCTCATATCGGCATTGCCATGGGCGGGAGAGGGACGGACGTTGCGCGCGAATCAGCGGCGCTTGTTCTAACGGATGATTCATTTACTTCAATAGTTGCTGCGACGAGACTTGGGAGAAGAATTTATGATAACATAAGAAAAGCGCTATCTTTTGTGGTTTCAGCTCATGTGCCTATAGCAGGGATGTCGTTGTTGCCCGTTTTTTTAGAAATGCCTCTTGCGTTGCTGCCTGTGCATATTGTTTTTTTGGAACTTGTCATAGACCCTGCGTGTTCGCTGGTTTTTGAAGCTGAAATGGAAGAGGATGGCATAATGAAACGACCTCCGCGTTCTCCTGGCGAGAAGATATTTAATCGCCAAACGCTGTCTTTTTCACTTCTTCAGGGATTAAGTATTCTTGCCGTTGTTTTTTGTGTTTACGTTTACAGTAAATCAAGCACGCTGGCGTTTAGCGTTATGTTATTTTCAAATTTGGCGCTTATACTTTCAAATAGATCCTGGTCTCACAATTCGTTTGATTTACTTTTCCATTTTAGTAATCAAGCCTTCTGGTGTGTTTTTATCGGCGCTTCATTTTTTTTGTTCGTTTGTCTATATTCTGAGACTTTACGACGGGTATTCCACTTTGATTTGCTTGGTTTTCCGGATGTCATCCTATGTATCTTGTCTGGAATTCTTATGACGTTGTACTTTGATTTTTTAAAATCAGCTGTATTGTCACAAAATCAAAAACAAAAATAAAGCTGAATTCTCCTGTTGCATTGAAACGATCAAGTCCTGACAAGTCTATGTTTTAATTATAAGGTTAATTTGCTGCATATTTTTTCTTCGTACATATTGACAATTCACGATATATTTATTTATACTGCGAAGTACATGTTATAATACGAAGCAGCATTTAGTTTTAAGAAATTTTCAAAACTGCGTGTTAGAGCGACAATAAAACGACTGTCATTTGGTATTATATCGGCAAGAAATCAGATATTTAGTTTTTATATTTGATTTCAGAACATAAAGCGACCCACATGTCCTTGAGTTGCGGACAAGCATTGGTTAACAATTGTGGATCGCGAACAACGCAGCAAAGCGAAGCTTCTGTTCTCCAGCTTCTGCCTTCTAGCTTCTGTTCATCAACTTCCACTTTCCAGCTTCTGAATCATAGGCAAAAAGCCTAAGGAGGAACAGAAGCTGCGCTTTGAGGCAATGATTTAAAGCAACCTGTCTGCCGTCGGTTGTTTTATAGGCGTAAAGCAGGTAGGTGCGCAACAAGGTATATGCATATGCTTAATTGCGAATTAGAATTGATATTCATTGTAAAAGAAATTTTCTGTTATGTTTTTTAATTTGTTCTTTATGTGTGATACTTTCTTTTTCATTAATTGAATTAGTGTATTGATATTTTTCTTTGAATATGTTATAAAATTAGCGTTTGTTAAATTTCAATATTATCCATAATTATGAGAGCTTGAGGAAGATAAATGGAATTTAAATACCAGGCAAGAGACTCTTCAGGAAAGACAGTAAAAAGTAAAATAACCGCTAAGAATAGAGACGAAGCAGTTAAGGCTTTGCGTTCTCAGAAGCTTGTTCCTGTCTCTGTTGAAATTGATGAAGTAAAGCATGTTTCTTCTGCAAATTTAAAGACGTCTTCCGGTGGTTTGCTTGATTCTTTGAAGCGTATAGGTACAGTTCCAACAAAGGTTAAAATGTTGTTTTTCCGTCAGTTGACTACAATGCTTCAAGCAGGGCTTACTTTGATAAATGCGCTTGATATAATAGAAAAGCAAGAGACAAATTTGATATTTAAAGACGCCATATATGAAATCAGGAAAAAAATAGAAGGCGGAATCTCGTTCAGCAGAGCTATGGCCGGTAATAAGCATTTTTCGACGCTGGTTGTGGCGCTTGCGCAAGCGGGAGAAGAAGGAGGAGTCCTTGATTCTTCGCTTGACCGCGCAGCCACTATTTTAGAAAAAAATGAAGCTATCAAACGTAAAGTTAAGGGCGCTATGGCTTATCCTGCAGTAATTATGGTTTTTGCGGGCGTAGTAATGTGGGTGTTTATTACTTATGTTCTGCCGATGTTTGAGCAGGTATTCAGAGAGATGAAAATTGATTTGCCATGGCTGACTCTTACTATGATAGATTTCTCTAACTTTATGCGGGAGCAGTGGTATTTACTTTTAATGGGCATGGTGGCAGTAGTTGGAGGACTTTTATATTTTGGTAAAACTCCAATTGGACGAGATTTGTACGACAGAATGTGGCTTAAGATGCCGATAATTAAGCAAGTAGCGTTTCGCTCTGTGATGACGCGCGCCATGCGAACGCTCTCAGTGTTGGTATCCTGCGGCGTGCCTATATTAAACGGGTTGGAGATGTCCGGCAAGGTTGCAAATAACACGGTAATAAAAAGAGCATTTGATGTTTTAATTGATGGAGCTAAGCGTGGTCGAACGCTTTCAGCTTCGGCTGTTGAGGCAAAAATATTCCCCGCGATGGTTATTCAGATGATTCGTATTGGTGAGGAATCCGGTAAGCTTGATGAAACATTGTCTAAGGTATCGGACTGGTACGATGACGAGCTTGAACAGCAAATAAAAGCGCTCACTTCGATGATGGAGCCGATGATGATAGTCGTTGTGGGATTCTTGGTAGCGCTTATCGCAGGATCTGTATACGGTCCGATAATAGGAGCATTGGAACAGATGACAAGGTAGCCATTTTACAATCTTCTCTTCTTGAGTTTTGTAGAATGGGAAGGAAGGAATTGAGTAGAATGAGAATTGGGTTTACTTTAGTTGAGTTACTGATTGTCATTTTGATCGTTGGGATTCTAACAGGCATTATGGTTTTATCCGCGACTTCCACTACAGATTCTGCAAAAGCTTCCATCGTTATCTCGAATCTACGTAATGTCAAGGCAGCAGGTTTTTTATGGTTTTCTAGCAACATAAATTCTACAGATGTTGAATTAACGAATGAATGGACAGACGCAAATATGCGGGAACATATGTTAAATTATTTTTATGATAGAAGGATTTATGACTATGAATTCATTAGAATTCCGGGATTGGGTTACCTAATTGGCGAACCGAACGTTCTAAGTAGTGTAATTAATAGAGCGATTATGCAAAAACCGGGATTTACATTATTTGATGATAATGGGGTGGCTTTTGTTTATCCTGTCCCCGAAGGAAATGCAACTGTTTGTATTAAGGTAAAGTAGTGTTTTTATCATTATTTTTTGTTTACATTGCGCCTATGCGCGCATTGTGAAGCAGTGACATGAGTTGCTGCTAATTTGAATAAAGGAGTGTTTTACATGTTTCAAAAGCGTAAGGGTTTTACTTTGGTTGAGTTGTTGATTGTCATTATAGTTATTGGTATTCTTGCGGGCGCTATGATGCTGGCTTCGGGCAGCGCGACGGATTCAGCGAAGGCTTCAGCACTGATTTCGGAGCTTCGCGCAGCAAAAGCGGGTGGGTACATATTTGTTGCTGATCTTGTCGGTAAGAGCTGGACTGATATAGCAGATTATTGGACTGGTATTCCTGGTGCTAGTTTCGTAAGCTTCGATTTCATGGATAACGAAGATAAGCTGCAAGAACTTGATTTTCAAGCTCCTCTCGTAACTGTGACCGGTGGTCACTCAGTATTATTCCTTCTAGTTGGAAAGCCAGTTGAAGACCCCGTTGTTGCCGGAAAAATGGTAAGCATGATGGGCGGAGCCCTTTTCAAAGCAAATGGGACGAGATTTGAAGTAGGCGATCCTTATGCCTACATGCGCGTGAAATAATTTAGGGTTATTTTTTCTGAGATTCGGAAGAGACCACAATATGTTTAAAAAGGCGACTAAGAAAGATCGAAGTGGTGTTTTTGCAGCAGTTACGCTGCACTCAACGGGGTTGAGATATCTTGAAATAAGCGGACATACGGGTGCTTTTAAGGTAGTGCGGCAAGCGGTTATCCCTGTTTCACGCGCTGCTCATGCGGATAACATAGCATCCCTTCTAAGCAGGGAAGTGGGTAAATTCAATGATCCTGTTGTTTTCGGCTTACCGATGCGAGATTGTATGATTCGTGTAATTGAATATCCTCGAATGCCGATTGAGGATGCGCTGAAAGCTCTGCAGTTTGATTTTGACAAGCACTTTACATGGTCTTATTCCGAATGCACTGTTGACGCGTGCGAAGTTGAATCTCCGCTTACGTCGTCAAAAGATAATATGTCAATGCTCGTTGCGGCTTGCCGCAACGAGCATATTTCTAGAATATTGCAGATAACCGAGAGGGCTAATATGGAATTGAAAGCCATAGAGCCCATGAATGTGTCAGTATTGCGCGCGATTATAGGGCCCAAAAGCCGAAAAGAAGCATGGTATTCGATATATTCTGATGCTGAAGGGCTTCACTTTGCATTTGTAGATAACGATAACGGGCTGTTTTATAGATCTGGCCCTGTTGGAATTAATGGGATAATTGATACAAGTAACGAAGAAGAACTCGTCAGAGCTGTAACTGAAGTTCAGCGAACTATATCTTTTGTTGCCAACCAATTTAAAAAAGGCGCCCCCGCAGCAGGTGTTGTAGTTCTAAGCGGCGCTATTGTCAACAATCCCGATGTTGTAAAGGCAATAGAAGGAGCTGTTGAATTAAAAGTGGAAACAGTAAATGTATATGAACAATGCGGTATTACTCCTGCTGACAGCGCTGTTTTAGGAGTCGGGTTTGAACCTGCTCTTGGTTTGTGTATGTTCTAAATCGTTATGAGAAAATATACTTGTTTCTTGAGAAAGCGGTGATAATACTTGAGGGTTAAGCTTGATTTGAGGCCAGAGAATGTAAAAAATGTTCCGCCTCCCAAGACAAGAAAGACCGGATTGCTTATGTTTTGTATGTTTATAATTTATGGCGCTGTAGTTGCGTTCGCAGGGACTGGTATGTTAAGTGATTTTTTTATTTTAAAAAATGGTATTGAAGATTTAAAATACAGAGTTGAAGATCTTAAGAGTATTGAAGCTGATTTAACAGAAGAAATAAAGAGAATGCAAGATAGGGAAAAAGTTTACTCTACAGGTTTGAGTATTATGAATGAAGAGCTTCCAACAATTGAAATATTTGAAGCTATCGATAAATCTATCCTGAAGGGGGTAATTTTGAATAAATTGTCTTTCACACAGAAAGCCATTAGACTTGATGGCGCCGCTAATACCGAGAACAACATTTCAGCGTTCGCCAACAACATGATGAATAGCAATGATGTTTTTAGGGATGTGCAACAACCTACCATGAATAGGGCCAATATGGGACTTGAGGGAATTACATATGCGATAACTTTTGCCCCTAAACCCATAGGAGAGAGTGGTCGAAGATGAACAACCGAAGTGTACAATTGATATGTATGTTCATTGTTTTACTATGCGTTGCATTATGTGCAAGTTTGTATTTCGGATACTACAAAATAAAGGAACTTAGATTAAATTATGCAAACCTTACAAAAGAATATAATGGTTTAAGTAAAAGAACCACTGATATGGGTATGAGAAAGCGGGCATTTACTAATGCTTTCAATGACCTTGATAAATTGAAAGTCGGCGTTGGAGTGAACGTTGATTTTTTCGACGAAACTCAGAAGGCAATTACCAGAGGAGGAGCAATAGTTCAATCTAGCTCTGCAAATGCCCCAAAAGACAATAGAATTTCCATGAAAATGTCTTTTATTGGTGATTATTATGCGATAATCAGATCCTTTGCAGAACTTAGAGGGCTCACAAATGTTGTTAGGGTTGTAAGCGTCAATATGTCCGCCACTAATAAAGATACTTCTGTGAATAGTCAAATTAGAGCTGATGTTTTGCTTGAAGCTATGTCTTACAGTAGCAGATAGGGAGAGTGACTAACATGGCCGACGAAAACGCTGTTAAGAGAGCATGGAGTTTAGTTATGGGCACTGCGGAGAATCCCACTGACGGCGCCCAGCTGAGAATTTTACTATTATTGTTGATGCTTGTTGGTATTTGCTTGTCAGGGTATGCTATTTATGATAATACAAAATATATTCCACCGGTTATTATTGATGCCGAAGAAGTGCCTGCTCAAAGAGATATTGACAGACTTAACGCTATGATTAAAAACCTTAACGCAGCAAATTCCGCAAGAACGCATAGCATGGAGATAGCGACAGCTCTATCTGAAATGGCGCGATATCCCTTTGTCTCTGAAAGGGTCGCTCAGACAACGGATTTACCATTGATTAATCCTCAAATTGTTATAATTCCACCATTTATACGGCTTAAAGCTACGATGACTCTTGAAGGAAAAGCTGTTGCTATGCTTGATATAGAGGGAGAATCTAGCAATAGAATATACAAAGTGGGAGATAGATTTGCAGAAAAGAAAGGGCGTATATCCCGTATAGCTCCGGAAAAGGTAACGATATTATACGAAGGCAAAGAATTTATTTACACGCCTTAGTGCAATTAATGAGTTGCGTTGTTTTTTGCATTATCTAAGGTTAACTTCTGATTTAAAAGACTGCTTCGCGCATAAGAAAGGAAGTGCAATTTTGAAAAAGATTATTATAAATACAATTTATATTCTGCTTTTTATTGCTATTTTTTCAGGACCTGTTTGGGCTGCTCAAAATTCAAAGGGAAATGCAAAAAAGAATGCAAAAGGAGATGAAGTTGTAGATTTACCGTCGCTGAACAGGTATCAGCTGAATCAAATGGGCGACAGTGAAGCTTTCATGTTACTTTACGGCAGAAAATTACCGACGCCCGAAATAGTCTTAAATGAAAGACAGCAAAAGATAGAGATAATATTTAAAGATTCTGTGAATAATATAGTTTCAGAATCACTTCCGATTGAGGTTCCGCTTATCTCGCATCTTGAGTTCGAGCAGAGATCTGGCGACGCTGTAATTATTATTCAATCTTTAGATGATAATTTGCTGATAAAAGAGTTAAGAGGGACGGGTCCCTCCGACCGGTTTACTATTTTGTTTGCAACGCAACAGTTTCAAAATAGGACAAATGCAGAAATTCAAATGAACCAAACGCGCCTGCCCCCAGTGCCGTTGATTCCCGACTTCCAGAAAACCTCTCCAGTTACAATTGATGTTAGGGATATTCCACTAGCAGATGTAATTAGAATGATGGCGGAGGCGACAAAGAAAAATGTCGTTATTGATAAATCCTTGCCGCAAGAATTTGTTACTATGACGTTAAGGAAGGTTCCTCTAAATGTGGCGGTTGAGCATCTCAAAAAAATGTACGACATTGATTTCGCGATGATGGGAAATAGTACCATTCTAGCGGGAAGCAGAAGCGGATTAGCCCGTATGACCGGGCGTGAAGTCACTCGCGCTTACAAAGTAGCTTATGCTGATGTTAAGAATATACCTGCCATACTTGCAGGGGTTATGCAGCTAAGTGAATTGGAACTGAGAAAGATAACCGTCGATGAAAGATTGAGACAATTATACATAACGTCGTCTCCTGAAAGATTGGACGAAATAGCTGTTGCCCTTCAAAACTTAGATAACCCGGGTAAACAGGTTATGCTTCATGCAAGAATATTTGAATTTAACGATTCATACACAAATGAAGTAGATTCAATGCTAAATGCAATTTACGACAACTGGTGGCTTAATTATTCAAGAGGCGTTGCTCAGGCGGGGGTAATAACGGATTCAGGCTTACGCCCTTTAGATCCTGGAAACGCGTCTCCGGGGAATATAGTTTTTCCGCCGTCGATTGTTGGAGGCCAGCCTATACATCCACTTCCGCAGATTATTGATGGCACGTGGCGAATTATTGACACAGCTTTCAAATATAGTGAAGAAAAGAGCATTGGTAAAATTCTCGCTAACCCGTCTGTTATAACATTCGACGGGCAAGAAGCTAAAATACAGCTCACGCAAGAGCAGCCTTACAGAGTGGCGCAACAAGGCGGCGGCGACACTCTTTACACGACGGAGATTATGGAAGCCGGTCCGGTTATGTCTATGAAACCGGTAATTGGACGTGATGGAATTATTACAATTACTCTTAATATTGAAGCTAGTGAGTTTATTGGAACTACAACCGATAATATGCCAGTGAAATCAAAGCGTCAAGTTGCAACAAGCGTTAGAGTACGTAGCGGAGAACCTTTTATTGTTGGAGGGCTGCATAGAGAAGTTGAGACAAAGGTCAAGAGCAAAATACCGATTCTGGGCGATATTCCGCTGCTGGGCAGCTTATTCAGATATGCAAATAATATATCAAACAAAACACAGGTCGTAATGATGGTTGTTCCATACATTTTGGATACTCCCGACTCGAAAATAGAAGGGGCTTCGCTCCTTTTCAGGAGGTAAAATGGAAAATACTAAACAACCCAGAAAGCGCCTCGGAGATATTTTACTTGAAAGCGGAGTTATTACTGAAGAACAGCTTAATTTGATACTTGAACGCCAACGAGCTACAGGTAAAAGACTTGGACAAGTTCTTATAGATGATGGGATAGTATCGGAGAATAAGATTGCTGAAGTTCTTGCGATTCAATTAAAGCTTCCGTTGATATCTCTGGCCAGGTATCGTCCAGACCCTGAAGCTTTGAAGGTATTGCCTCAGAATGTAGCAGAAAGGTATCTTGTGGTTCCGCTTTCAATTGTTGACAACGGCGCGTTATTGATTGCGATGTCGGACCCCTTGGATTTATTTATTCAAGATGAGCTTGCAATGCTCACGAACCGGGAGATTAAAATTGGAATTGCATCTCCATCCGATATAAATAGCAATCTTGAGCGTATTTACAAATTCCAGGGCGCTCTTGAAGACGCTATAGTTGAAGTTTACCTTGAGGATGGTGATGACGTCGCTAAAGAAACGAGCCTTACCAGCGCAGGAGATGCTCCGGTTGTTCAACTTGTAAGCAAAATCTTAGAACAGGCTATTCAAGAAGGAGCTTCGGACATACACGTAGAGCCTTACGAAAAAGAATCCAGAGTTCGCTATAGAGTGGATGGAAAGCTTTATAATGCTTATGATTTTCCGGTGAACCTTCAGGCATCGGTTGTGTCGAGGCTTAAAATACTTTCCAGTATGGACATAGCGGAAAGGCGCAAACCTCAAGACAGCAGAATTATTGTCCGCATATTGGGAAGAAAAGTGGATATACGAATTAGCTCTTTACCTACGATGTATGGGGAAAAAATTGTTTTGCGTATTCTTGATTCTGACAGCGCCATGGTTGGTTTACAAAAACTTGGTTTTTCAGTGGAGAATAAGAAGAAAGTCGAAGCGTTCTGTGAGTATCCGTGGGGGTTTTTGCTTGTTACGGGACCTACCGGGAGCGGAAAGTCGACAACGCTTTACTCAATGCTTGAGCAAATAAACAAGTCGGACGTAAACATTATTACCGTTGAGGACCCTGTTGAGTACACGATGATGGGTATTAACCAGATACAAATAAATGAAAAGGCGGGACTGACTTTTGAAAGTGCATTGCGTTCAATCTTACGCCAAGACCCTGATAAGGTAATGGTGGGAGAGATAAGAGACAAAGAGACGGCACAGCTGGCAATTAGAGCCGCTTTAACAGGACATATGGTGCTCTCAACACTGCATACTAATGACGCTCCAAGCGCAGTGGCAAGAATAATTGATATGGGCTTACCTTCATTTCTTCTCTCGGCTTCTCTTGTAGGAGTAATAGCGCAAAGGCTTGTTCGTTCGCTTTGCCCAAAATGTAAAGAACAATATGAAATACCGGAAAAAGCTTGTGAGGATTTAAATATTCCCGCTCATTCAATTGCTTGGAGAGCAGTTGGGTGTGCTGACTGCCGTGGAAATGGATATAGGGGCAGACGTGGTATACATGAAATAATGACTGTGAATGATGAAGTAAGAGATTTAATACTTAGGGGAGAAACCGGCAAGTTGCTGTATGAAAGCGCTATGCGAAACGGATTGCAGCCTTTGCGGGATGCGGGTGTGGCTTGTGCTCTGGAAGGGCACACTAGTATTGAGGAAGTTATCTCGGCAACTATATGATAGTTTGTAGTTCGTAAGTGGTGGTGATTTATACTGTTATTACGAAGGGAGATAAACCCATGGATTTAAAACCATTGTTAGCAGAAGTCATTAAGCGTGATGCCAGCGATTTACATATAGGAGAAGGAATGAAGCCGTCAATAAGAGTTGACGGCGAACTTTTACCTGTATCGGAAAAAGTGCATAGTAAAGCGGAAGTGGAGAATATGTTCCTTGAAATTCTCTCTGAATCTCAATATGAAAAATATTTAAATAATCATGAGATTGATTTTAGTTTTTCTTTTGAACATGATGGATTGAAGGCGCGTTTTCGCGGGAACTGTTTTTTTGAATCCAGGAAAAAGGCTGCTGCATTTCGGTTAATTCCCAAAAAAATACGTACAATAGAAGAATTAAATCTGCCAAAAGTATTAAAAGATGTCACTCAAAGAAGACGAGGACTATTTTTAGTCACAGGACCTACAGGTCATGGAAAAAGTACGACTCTCGCAGCGGTCTTAAATGATATAAATTGTTCAAGGAATGAGCATATTATAACAATTGAAGACCCTATTGAATACGTGTATGAATCCCAAAGCTGTATTGTGCATCAAAGAGAAATCGGAGTTGATACGGATTCTTTCGGCGAAGCGTTACGGCGCGCTTTGCGGCAGGATCCAGATGTTATTCTTATAGGAGAGATGAGAGATCTCGAAACGATATCTTTTGCGATAACGGCTTCTGAAACGGGGCATTTTGTTTTAGCTACGCTTCACACACAAGATGCTTCTCAATCGATAGACCGTATAATTGACGTTTTCCCTGCGCATCAGCAACAGCAAATTAGAACTCAGTTAGGAACTGTTTTGGTTGGAATTTGCTCTCAGCAGCTTGTACCAAGAATCGGCGGCGGTCGCGTATGCGCGACAGAAATTTTATTAGCAAACCCTGCTGTCAGAAATTGTATAAAAGAAGCTAAAACTTCTCAGATAAAGACCTTAATACAAACTGGGAATAGTATCGGTATGCATACGATGGAGCAAAGCCTTGCGAATTATGTTAAAGAAGGAGAAATTACGCGTGAAGTCGCGACTGTATTTGCATATGATCCAAAAGACTTGGATAGAATTCTGAATGAGTTTTAATATATTCGGCGAAATATAATTTTTTTTGATAACATCCCCCCTTGACGTGATAAAATTCACCAAAAGGGGGGGATTTTTATGAAGAATTACTTTGAAGTGCTCAAATATATTAAAGAAAAAGGATTTAATTGCTGGCTTGTAGGAAGCGCTGTGAGAGATATCATAATGAGACGTGTCCCTGTTGCTTTGAGCATTGTTGTTGATGCCCCTTCATATGAATCATTGACTCAAGTTTTTGGGGGAGAAGTAATAAGAAATCGCACATTCCCTTACGTGCAATCAGAAATTTGCGGAGCAACTTCCCAAATGTCCATCCTTAAAGGTAACTCGATAAGAGACGAGCTTGCCTCTCGCGATTTTTCCATAAACGCAATAGCAATTCGCTGGGATGGATTTGTTGAAGATCCATTCAGAGGGCGCCATGATCTTCGAAATAGGCTTATTCGTATTACAGGCGACAGGGTGGAACTGTTAAATAACAATCCGTTGAGAGTTGTCAGGTTAATTCGATTTGCAGTGTATCTTGATATGAACATCTATTGGAAATCGGAAATGGATACGAGAATTTTTATCGAAACTCATAAAGATGAAATAATTAATTCGTTGTCTTCACGATGGGGGCGCGAGATTTTTATAGGTATGAAAGAAAAGCCTCATGATATACTGAATTTGGCGGACCATTATGGATTAATATCACTCCTTATCCCTAAACTTGAATCACTAAAAGAGATTCGTATAGTTGATGGTGGGACTTTGTTTTCGCATACGCTTGAAACGTTGAAGGAAATACAAAATTATTTCCAAAAGCGAAAGCCAACAACGAATGATTTAATAATTGCTCTCGCCGGCCTGTTTCACCATATTGGAAGCACTCAGGACAATCCGGTTGATATCAGCGTATCGTCAGAAATAGCTAAAGGGTATCTTAAATTATGGGGCGCAACTGATAACGTTATTGATAGGATACAAATTGTTATGCGCGAATATCGGATGTTTTACTCCGAACGTTCCGAGTATGAACTGTGTAAGTTTGCTCTTGATAATGGTTTTGATACAATAAAAGCTATTTCTGAATTTTGCTTGTGTAATATCAGAGCAAGCTTGGGGGATAATGCTGCCAAAAGTCATGAAATAATAGTTCAAAATGACAGAAAACTATACGAAGTTTTTCGTCGCTTTGAGGAAATGTGGTACAAGATGGAAAAATCCAACAGCAGATATATTTCCGGTGAGGAAATATCTAAGAAGCTCAATTTATCTCCCGGTAACGTAATAAAGAATATACTGCGTAAACATGATGAACTGGTCGGCATAGGGGACATTACCAGCAGAAGAGACGCTATTAATTGGCTTGAGAATCTTGATACGAGTTTATATGCATGAGACTTGACAAGTTTTTGAAATTGGCTCGTCTTTGTAAAAGAAGAACTACTGCACAGGAAATGATTGATATCGGAGCTGTCAGATTGAATGAAAAACCATGTAAACCTTCTTCAGATGTTCAGGTCGGTTCAATCATAGAAATAGCTTATGCAGCCCGAATATTGAAAATTGAAGTTACTTGCGCTGATGAGACAATATTAAAACGTACATCTGCAGGGCATTATAATGTTACGAGTGAAATTAACGCTGATCCTGACGTGAGACCGTGGTGAGATGATACAGTTGTCAGTTAGCAGTTTTCAGTTGTCAGTAAAATATTCTAAGGAGGTATTATTATGAAGAAAATTATTGTGACTGATAAGGCGCCGGGAGCAATTGGCCCTTACAGTCAGGCTGTTGAAGTTGGTAGTTTACTGTTCTGCTCTGGACAAATTCCACTTGACCCGGGGACTGGTAAACTTGTTGAGGGGGGAGTAGAAGAGCAAGCAGAGCAAGCCCTCAAGAATGTAAAAGGATTGCTTGAAGGCGCCGGATATTCATTAGACGATGTTATAAAGATTACTGTTTTTGCTCGTAGCATGAACGATTTTGCGACTGTTAATGAAATATACGGAAAATATTTTTCGCATGATTGTCCGGCGCGTTCTTTTGTCGAAGTATCCGGGCTCCCAAGAGGAGCTTTAGTTGAGATTGAAGCGATAGCGTCTAAATAAAAAAGCATATAACACCAGCTTTTGAGCAGAATGCATTTACTTTTACAATTTAGTAAAAACAAAATTAAAAAAAGCCTTTACAAATTTTTATATCCGTGATAGAATATTTTTCGCTGCGACATCGGGCACGACTACTGCGGGCGCGAGCAGAGCCTGAGTGTTGTTTTTGATGGTCGGAGCGTTTTTTTTGGAAAAGTACCTTGACAGATTTACAAGCGTGCCAGGAGAGGCATAAAAGAGAGAAAATAGTAACAAGAGCCAAGTGAAAGATCTTGTGCAAGATTAAACAAAGAGCCGAGGAGACTGAGTAACCCGGAAGGGGAACGAGGAGGAATCGGAAATAGGTTAGTTCCCTAATAAAGAATTAACTGAGAGTTTGATCCTGGCTCAGGACGAACGCTGGCGGCGTGCTTAACACATGCAAGCTGAACGGGGCAAAATTAAGTAGTAATACGAGATGATGTTCAGTAGCGGACGGGTGAGTAAAAGACGAGAAACTGTCTATCAGAGGGGGATAACGTTTAGAAATGGACGCTAATACCGCGTATGCCTTTAGGGGTGAAAGCAGGAATGCGCTGAGAGAGGTGCTCGTAGCCTATCAGGTAGTTGGTGGGGTAAGGGCCTACCAAGCCGATGACGGGTAGCCGGCCTGAGAGGGTGAACGGCCACACTGGAA
>Ga0082212_10002124_pt1 | contig 29186 bp, 23 predicted proteins | sample TergutNt197P3_FD_71548 | JGI IMG/M metagenome (GOLD analysis project Ga0082212, IMG submission 71548) | Neocapritermes taracua P3 segment gut microbial communities from Petit-Saut dam, French Guiana - Nt197 P3 | ecosystem: Host-associated > Arthropoda: Insects > Digestive system > Gut ...
AAAATAAAACTATAAAAACTCCCTCAGAAATTTTCGGATTTTCTGGTGAACCGGCGGTAATACAGAAAGCTGGCATTGCCAGTGTTTTTGGAGCAGACAGGCTTGAAAACAGCCATATTTTACGGGCGTCTGCGTGAGTTTCGGGTAGAAATGAAAAAGCCGCAACTATCAAAAGGTATACTTTTTTATAGTAGAAAAATAAGAATAACTTATCGGAAAGAACCATTATTCTGTTAAACATTTTCTTCAAAATCAAGAAAAATTCGCCAAATTTCGTAAAAAATCACTCGTAATTGACGCGATGAAACCCACTATAAAAAAGTATACTTTTTTATAGTAGAAAAATTATCCGTTTCGGGCGCTAAGATATTGAAATTGCATGTATTTGTGTAATTTAAGAAGTAGGCGGCCCTGGGAGCGCGGACGTCTCGTCCGCGCTCCCAGGGCCAGTTCGGTTTGCATTGAAGGTTATAGATATGGAAAAGCGGTACAGATTCCGGATATACCCGACCGAAGCGCAGGAATTGCAGATACAGCGTACTTTCAGTTGCGCGAGATTCATATACAACCACTACCTGGGCAAACGAATCGAACAATACGAAAAGGACAAGAGCATCTATAGCCTATTTGAGGCGGCAAAAGACCTTACAACCCTGAAAAAGACGGAAGGCTACGAGTGGTTAAATGAAGCCGACGTGGCGGCATTAGGTTACGCGATGTGCGACGTTGACAACGCCTTCAAGCGTTTCTTCAAGAATGTTAAAAAAGGCAATGTCGCGCCGGGATTTCCCAACTTCAAGAACGGGAAAAACAGCCGCCGTTCATACAGATGCAAGAACAGACCGGGACGGAAACCTGGTCATCGCCATTCGATTGAGTTTGAAGGCAACCGTGTAAAACTCCCGAAGCTGAGATGGGTTAAGTGCAAGGCGTCAAAGATGATAGAGGGCAGGATAGTAAGCGCGACGGTTCTGCAAAACCCGAGCGGCAAATACTTTGTGTCGATTCATTGCATGGATTACGAACCTTTGCCATTCCAAAAGACTGGAAAAACGGTCGGATTGCACCTTGGCGCCAATAATCTCGCCGTAACATCGGACAACCGGACGTTTGAAAACAACAAATACCTTAAAAAATCGCGCCGGAAACTTGACAGGCTGCACAGGCGGCTATCGCGAAAAACGGGCGGCGGCAGCAATTTTGAAAAAACGCGATTAAAACTTGCAAAGGCGTTTGAGCGCGTGACGAACCAGAAAGACGACGCGCTTCACAAACTTACGACGCAGTTAGTCAGCGAGTACGACACGATTTGCATACGAAATGAGCAGATTGCCAGGATGATGACGCGACGGCCCTTTGGGAAACACCTGTCGGACGCAAACCTGGGCGATTTTGCGCGGAAACTGGCTTACAAATGCGAATGGTACGGCAAGACGCTGGTGAAAGCGGATGAAATGTTTCCGAGCGTCCAGACGTGCAGTTCGTGCGGTTACAAAAACGCAAAAATATCAAAGAGATACGCCGCCAAGTGGGATTGTCCCGAGTGCGGCACGCGCCATAAACGCGCTGAAAACGCCGCGATCAACAATCTGAACGAAGGATTGCGGCAGTTAGCAAACATGGGAGACATGGGAGGACATGGGAGACATGGGGTAGCAGGCGTCCCGCCTGCGCATAAAAATAACGGGGCGCGATAAATCGCGCCTCCACATTACAAATACGGTCGGGCAGACCGAAATTTAGGCTTGTGGAGGGAGTGTAAGACGGGGCAACCCGCAGCACCCTATGAAACAGGAATCTTGCCTTAAACGGGTGAAATGGAATGCAGGAATGTAGGGGACGCCGCCCTCGGCGTCCCGCTTATCTAACCGCACCCGAGTAGAGCGAGAATGCCAAAAGATTTGATAAAACAAAATCTAATTATAAGGAAATGTTGATTAATTGCCTGCGTGATATGAGCGCAAGGCGCATGGAGCGCAGTAACCGAAGCGTATACAGAAATATGTCGAGGTTATGAGCACCGCGCAACGTGTAGGGGCGGTTCGCGAACCGCCCTCGCCCGTTCAGGCAATTCATCAGCTTTTCCCCAAAGGGACAGTGAAAATACCTATAAAAACCGTGCGTGGTTTAAAAATACGCTCCGATAACGGCCTGGAAGAGCATGGATTCCCTGATGTGATGGGTACTTCGGCTTTTTTGTGGGCGGAACCGGGCGATAAACTTACGCTTATTGATAAAAACTACAAGTTTGACATTGCCTCGTATCAGCCTATGGTCGAGGATAAATGGATTTATACCTACGACTATTCCCCTAATCAGGCCTGGGTTGTCTATGACCGCGCTCCCAGCAAAAACGAATGTGCTGAATATATTTTTAACAAAAAAATGTATTTTCGTCTTTGCATCAGCCGAGCAGACGGCGCGGATCTTTCCGATGAAAACATTAATAACATCCTGATTTTCGAAAAGCGTGATGTCTTAAAATTCGCGTTACTTTCCGACTCGCATTATGTCGTAAACGGAACATGGGATACGACTATTGCGGAAATCTGGGCAGCCAACCGACGCGTGAAATTTGACGGGATTATTCATCTTGGAGACTTGACCGACGGGATGCTTGGCAAAGACATATGTCATGATTATGTAAATCTGGTTCTTGGCGATTTGCGTGATATTGGCGTTCCGGTATGGGTTGCTTTAGGCAATCACGACTACAATTATTTCAAGGAAAATAAAGATACGTTTACGGAAGGCGAGTTATGCGGATTGTATCTTAACGGAAACAGTCCGCGTTATTTTGTTAATTTCGACACTCATAAATTGTGTTTTATATTTCTTGATTCATTTGACCCTGACAGGGAATTAAAGTACGGCTATTCGGATGAATGTGTAAGCTGGGCGGATGAAACGCTTCGCGTGCTTCCTGATGATTGGAATGTAATTGTTTTTTCACATTTAACTCCGCTTTCAAAGTTACAGGCATGGGTAGAGCGTATTTACGGCGAAGCGAAGCTTATGAATGTGTTAACCGCCCATAGCAACAAGATTCTCGCTTTTATTAACGGGCATCAACATACGGACCATCTATTTAATGACGAAGCTTTCCCGATCATATCTATCGGATGCGCCAAATGTGAATATTTTCTTGACTATAAACCCGCGGGCGCGGTGACTCCGAAAAGAGCGCTGGGAGATAAGACACAGGAATTATGGGACATACTGGCGGTTGACACTGCGGCAAAAACATTGAATTTCGAGCGTCAAGGCAGCGGCAATGACCGAATAGTACGGAACGGAAAAGCGGAATGGACTGACCTGGGAGCGCCGGCCATGGAAGCGCGGACGTCCCGTCCGCGGAAAGCAACGTGTGTATAAAAAGCCACTATCGTATACGAATGTACGGTGAACAATGAAACATTTGATGAAGTTCGCGGCTTCCCGCGGACGGGACGTCTGCGCTCCCAGGGCAACGGAAATCTGGGGACATCGTGGCGCGAGCGCCTACGCTCCGGAAAACACCGTGGCGGCTTTTAAAATGGCAATTGAAATGGGCGCTGACGGCGTGGAACTGGATATTCAACTGACAAATGACAATGAAGTTGTTGTTATCCATGATGAATCAATTGACCGTATATGCGGCAGAAAAGGCAACGTAAGAGATTATTCTTTCGCGGAGCTTAAAGAGTTTATGGATATACCCACGCTTGCGGAAGTATTAGAGCTTATCAGCCCTACCTCGCTTAAGGTTAATGTTGAGCTTAAAACAGGATTGATATGGTATGAAGGCATAGAAAACAAAGCTATAAACTTGGCGCGGCAATTTAACATGATGGACAGGATAATATGGTCGTCATTCAATCATTATTCCGTCCAAAAAGTTAAAGAAATCGAGCCTTCGGCTGAAACCGCGCTTTTGTGCGGCGGCGGTATTTTAATAACCGCCAAACAATGTAAATTATCCGGCGCGGACGCGTTGCATTGCGATGTCAATCAGATGCGTTATCCCGGCATTATCCAGGATTGTCATAATCACGACATTGATATCCGCGCATGGACGGTTGACAATGACGACGATCTTAAATTCGCGTATGAATCCGGCGTTGACGCCGTCATCACAAACGTCATAGATAAAGCAAAAGACACCAGACGTGTAGGGGCGCGATTTATCGCGCCCTATTTTAATCATTCACGCGCCGACGAGGACGTCCGCGCTCCCATGGCTAAAATAGTATGAAAAAGATAATAACATACGGCACCTTTGATTTATTCCATGAAGGTCACTTAAACATTATCAAACGAGCCAAAGAACTTGGCGATTATCTTATTGTAGGCGTAACGACCGAACAGTTCGACATCCAGCGCGGCAAAATGAATGTTTACGATTCTTTAATGAGGCGCATTGATAACGTAAGGAATTGCGGTTATGCCGACGAGGTTATCGTCGAGGAGCACGAGGGCCAGAAAATAGAAGATATTCAAAAATACGGCGTAAGCATATTTACCGTCGGCTCTGACTGGCGCGGAAAATTTGACTACCTAAAAGAGTATTGCGAAGTCGTATACCTTGACAGAACACAAAATGTTTCAAGCTCAACATTGCGCGAAGAACGCCACGGAATCATCAAGCTTGGAATCGTAGGCGCAGGCCGCATAGCGGGACGCACGATGGAAGAGCTTCATTATGTAAGCGGCGTTCAAGCAACGGCTGTTTATAACCCCCGGATTGAAAGCGCCAAAGCGTTTGCCACCGAGCATGGCATCGGGCAGGTCTTTAATAAATATGAAGATTTCCTGTCGGTAATTGACGCCGTTTATATAGCCAGCCCCCATGACACTCATTACGATTACGCCAGAAGGGCGCTAAACGCGGGACGGCACGTGCTTTGCGAAAAGCCTCTGGTCTTCAGCGCAACAGAAGCCAGGGAATTATTCGAGCTTGCTTCCGGCTCAGGACTTATCCTGATGGAAGCAATTAAAACGGCATACGCGCCGGGCTTTCTCAACCTTCTCGCGATTGCCAGAAGCGGGCGCATTGGCGCGGTTTACGACATTGAAGCCGCTTTTACAAAACTTGTGCCTTATGAACCGAATGCCCGCGAGTATGACAGTTGTGTGGGCGGAAGCTTTACTGAGCTTGCGAGTTATTCGCTTTTACCGATCGTAAAACTACTGGGGTCAAATTACAAAAAACTGGAATTTGATTTTTTTAAGAACGGCAGCAATGTAGATATTTACACAAAAGCCTGCTTTAGATATGAAAACGCCACCGCCACGTCCAAGACCGGAATAGGCGTTAAGAGCGAAGGTCAACTGCTGATTTCAGGCACTCGTGGATACATACTCGCCAAATCACCATGGTGGCTTTTAAGGTCATTTGAAGTGTGTTACGAAGACCCAGCAGATAACGAATCATTTTCCACGCCGTTTCCGGGTTATGGAATGCGTTTTGAGGTTGCTGATTTTGTGCGCAACATAAACGAACCGCACAAACGGAATTACAAACTTTTGCAAGAGGATTCAATCGCCCTGGCCGGAATTATGGAAAAGTTCCTGAATAAAACCAAAAGGTAAAATAATATGAATGTATCTGATGAATCCCTCAGAGATGAGATACTGCATTCAGATGTTTTCCTTTGTTCTAAAGAGTACCTTTATTCTAAAGGCTATGCCGTTGACTGGGCTGTAAGTGCGACTGTAAACGCCTTGTACAAACTCAATTATAAGTCGTTTACGGCTGAATATGTTACATCGTTCCCAAATGAAAAAAATATTGGCTGGTTGTATTCGGCACAGATATGTAAATTTGGAAGTAAGCTTATGTTTACCCCATTATTAGCAAGAAACTGGCGTTTTTATGACACGGAAAGCGGGAAATGGGATAAAGCGGCAATACCGGAATATGCAACGCCTGAAACTGAAAGTGACGTAGCTTTTACTACGGGAGTAATTTTCAGAGAATGTATAATTTTTCTTCCGGGTAATACAGGAGTATTCGCAAAATATAATATCAATAACAATAGCTTTGAATATTATTACAATTTGTCAGAAAAGTTTAAGAAACATAATGTAAATTCCACTGCTCCTGCCTGCTGGGAATTTGATGAACACGACGGAAAGCTATATATAACTTCTCCACGTTGGAACATTATCACTGTTCTTGATATGTATAGCATGAAGTTTCAGTTTGAAGAGGTAGGCTTTTTTGAAAACCGATACTTAGGCATTGCGTTTTGCAATGACAGATTCTGGCTGACAAAATGCAACGCCCCGCTCTCCTCTATCCATTGGAAAGAGGGTTTTGTTTCGTGGAATCCTGATACCGGAGAATGCAATGAATATAATGACATCCCCGTGAAACAAACCGTGGATGGGCAAGGTTTTAACGCAATAGTTGCGGCTGACGGCTATGTTTTTGCGTTTCCACATTGTGCAGACGCCATCATCAAAATAAACCCTGAAACTAATGAGATGCGGCGCTTTGAATTAAATCCACATTTTGATTATCATGAGCGCAAATCAAAATATTACACATTCGGAAAGAATTGCCCTTTCATAGCTATTGTCCCTCATAAAGATGATAAGGTTTTTGTCGTTACATCTTATGATTACAGCACCATGATTATTGATTTAAAAACCGGAAATTGTGAAGAACGCATAAAATGGAGGGTAAACGGCATTGAACATCTATTGGCGAGACTTAATCATCGGGCATCCAAACCTTGGGCAGAAGATTTATTTGTAACCGAAGAGGATTTTATTAAATATGTTGCAGACGGACAGATACCCGCTTTTGACAAAGAACAGGTGGATTATTACTGCTCCGTTAATATAAATTCAGACGGTTCATGTGGGGAAAAAATACATGAATACGTTATGAGTATAATTGATGGATAAAGTTTGCTAAACACATCTCTTCACAAATTTTACGTTTCTTCTCCAATGCGCGAAGGTATACTTTGCTGGTATCCGTTCACGCCAAACGCAAAAGTATTGGATTTAAGCAACGGAATCCTCTCAGATTTATTGAAAACCAAAGGTCTAAATGTTTCCGAATCATCCGATAATTACGGCTACGATTATATCATCGCTCTGGATATACAGGATTTTAGCGAAGAAGCCCTTAAATCTATGCGGGTTAAGCTAAAACCGAATGGGCGGCTTTTACTTGCCTACGAAAACCCGTATGCGTTGCGTTTTTGGGCAGGATCAAGATTATCAGAAAAGGATCACCCCTACAGTACACTATTCAACCGTGCTACATTGCAGCTTCCAGGCAAAGCGGAGCTTACAATAAGACTTAAAAACGTAGGATTTAACGGTCAAAAATGGTACTATCCGCTTACGGATCACTGGTTTACTCAAGAGGTCTATTCCGAAAACTTACTCCCAAATGAATATTTCGGCCAAAGATTTTTCCCATATATCAAAAGCGATATTTATCTGCAATTTGACGAACGCCCACTCTATCGTGAAATTATTCGCGGAGGAGCTTTTGAGTTCATGTGTGGCGCTTATCTTGTTGAGGCGCGCTTATGTTCCGACGACGAGGCTTGCGCGGTTGACTATGCGGCTGTAACCGCAAGCCGTGAACCCGCACAGCGCTTCGCGACCACGGTAAGAAATGACGGCATGGTTTATAAAACCCCCTTATATCCTGATGCAAATGCAACCGCGTTAAACTTAGTGAAAAACCATGAAGAATTATCCAGCCTGGGCTTAAACATAATAGAAACAAAGATGGCTGGCGGTTCAATTGTTATGCCGCGTGTTAGTTTACCTACTCTTTGGGATTATTGGACAGATAAGCTTTCACGGGGAATTTTTGATGAAAACGAAATGTTCCTTCACTTTGACCGTATCAGAAAAGAAATTTATAAGGCATCGACAAACGGAAAATGCTTTTGGGAGCTTGTCCCCGCAAACTGTTTTTTTGACGCCGAAAAAGATGAAATGATTTTTTTTGACCAGGAGCATTATTGGGATAATGTTTCACCTGATATTGCAGTCGCCAGGGCAATATGGGCGCTCAGATACTCTCCGGCTTTTCAAATCGAGCCGCGTTCAAAAAAATGGTTTGATATGTTATTTGAGCGTTATGGCCTTTCTGAAAGGAAGGAAGAATTAAATGCCTTGGCTGATGTAAAAACATTGAGTGAAGTATTCGGCGTTGAAGAACTGATGTTAAAATCAATAACTGATCGTACTGTAAGTATAATTGAAAAAAGGTCACTTAAATTAACCGCGAAGTTTAATAACAATAATAGATTAGAGCGGGTTATGGATACTTTGCTCAGGCTTAAAATACAGAAGCCGATTATCTATGGATACGGAAAGCGCGGGCAGGAATTAAAAACATTTTTAGAAGACTATATTTATCAGGACATTATGGTTTTAGATCGTAAATTTGAAGACTGTAAAACATTGGACGATATACCTGAAAACGTGTTTTACGATGCGGTAATAGTCAGTGTTTTGCAAGATGGCAAAGAAATCGCGGACAAACTAAGTTGCAAAACCGATGTCCCAATATACTTACTGGAAGAATTAATGAGTGATAGCTGTGATGGATAAATTACTAAAACTGCGAAAAACAGAACTAGAGCTCCTCGAAGCATTTATGACCGTATGCGAACGTCAAAACCTGACTTGGTACGCCATGTTTGGAACTCTTCTCGGCGCAATGCGTGACGGCGGATTTATGCGATGGGACGATGATATAGACGTTGCATTGCCGTATGAAGATTATCTTAAACTATGCAACAACAAAAAGTGGTTTGACAAACGGTATTTCCTGCAAACGCCGCTTGACGAGAATCAGGATCACTGTGTAAAAATCCGTAAAAACGGTACGACCGCTTTTCATAAGCCATTACGTGAAAGTTTGCGGTGCGGAGGGCATCACGGCATTTGTATAGATATTTTACCGCTTTACGAGATTTATGATTCCGGTTATTACTCATCATCTTCAGTAACGGCGTATCCAAAAAACCTGTTCGGCAAACCGCAAAAACTCCAATTCGAACATCTGCAAATAAACGTACCGCAGGAATATCGCAAAGTCTTAACGCTGACTTATGGTTACTGGAATTGGCCGAGCGGAGCCGAAAAGGTTTCGCCACATTACTGGTTTTACGATACGGAACGTGATTATTCTGAATATGTCAAGAAATATACAGGTTGGCTGAAAGATGTAGAAGACAAGAAAATTTACTTATTCGGCGCAGGCGACAGTTTGCGAATTTGGCTGAAAGACTTCAATTTACGTGAGCAGGTTATATGTACGTTCGACAACGACAGTACGAGATGGGGAACGGTTACGAATGGGGTTCCTGTTAGAAATCCGGCAGATCTGCCTAGTTTACTTGATGAAAACAGCCGTGTGATCATCACAAGTATTTGGCATAACGAAATAGAGAAGCAACTTGAAGAAATGGGCATAAACGATTATTTCATTTTCCTGGACGGTCTTTTCGACACAGGAATACAGGAGAAAAAATAATGCAGGGTAAAGTTAGCATGGTTGTTCCTTGTTACAACAAGGAACACTACATCAGCGCCATGCTCGACAGCGTACTTGCGCAGGATTGGGACAATATAGAGCTAGTCCTCATCAACGACGGCTCAACAGACGGTACGCGTAATATTATCACAGAATACCTGCCGAAGTTTTCCGAGCGCGGCTATGAAACCAAACTAATCGACCAGGACAATGGCGGTTGTTGCAAGGCGGTACACACCGGGCTTGTCAATATGACCGGCGACTATTTTTGCCTTGTTGACGCGGACGATGAAATTGAACCCCAATATGTTTCCAAAATGGCAGGTTTTCTTGACAAACACAGCGATTATCAATGGGCGGCCTGCAACCTCCGAACAGTTGAAAAAATAGATAATACGATACGTAAACACCCCAAGTCCTCCGGCTATCCATTTTCACCTGATACAGATAACATATTAACAAGATATATTTTTCGCGATATGACAACGACTGTATGGATATATATGACGCGGCTGAGTTATCTTAAAAAGTGCAGAATGATTGAAAACTTTTGCACGGAACATCGCAGAGTGTACGAACCGCTCATCGCCGTACCGCTTATGGCTTTCGGCGGCAAGCTTAAATACTTTGACGAAGCGCTGTATAGATATAATGTTTACGCAAGCGACCTGTTTGGTTTTGACAATTTTGAAAAAGCAAAAGATTATTATGACGATTATGATTATCTGTATGAATGGTCAATTTCGCGGCTGAATATCAGCGAAAACGAAAAGAATAATTATCGTTCGATGACGAAATTAACATATTATTACGAACTATTCGCGCAGTTGCCGCAGATTATTAAACGCCGTGGCAGACAATTGGCGGAACAGACCATCATCGAATTTAACAAACTTTATAACGCCGAAATGAATCTCACGGCGACTAATTTTACCGAGCAAGGTTATAAGGCGTTTTTTGCGTCACTTTCACAGGCTTTGCTTATGTCATACGGAACAAAATGGCGGCGCGTTATCGGATATGGCGCGCTTGGCAAATGGGCACAATATTTTTTGCCGCAGCTTGTAGGCACGGCATATTATCCGACTGAATTGTGGGACGAAAAGGGTGATGGATATAAAGTAATTATTCCTGATTTTGGTTCGCTGTCGGCGGACGACCTGATTCTTGTTTTTCCGAAGGCGGAAAGCGCCGTGTCAGAAATAAAAGCAATCCTCGCTGACACTTCCGCAACGGTCTATTATTACAAAGCCATCGAACACATAATAAGCGGCAAGAAATTTCCGCAAATAAAAAAAGCGTTGAATATTTCTTATTCTAAAGAAAATAAACCTTATGGAAAAGGATACGTTTCTGGATCGTTTGATTTATTTCACGTAGGGCATTTGAATTTACTCAGGCGGGCTAAAGAGCAGTGCGATTATTTGGTTGTCGGTGTACTTTCAGACGAATTGATTTTGCAAAGGAAAGGACGGTTGCCTGTTATACCCCTTGCGGATCGAATGGCGATAGTTGAGGCGATAAGTTATGTGGACGAAGTTGACGTTACCACGTCGGAACTCATCCCGAGAACTACCGCCTGTGAAAAATACCGTTTTGATGCCATGTTCACCGGTGATGACTGGAGCGGAGATGATGAAATGGAAAAGAGACTAAACGCAATGGGGGCTGATTTAGTGTATTTTCCATATACAAAAAAAATCTCAACATCTAAACTCCGAGAAAATTTGAATAATGAAATATTGAATCGGCCTGAAATAACAATGAAATATAGCGATAATGCATCAATGTTGGGATGCTAAGGATGCTAAGAGCGGTAAAGAAAGGCAAGATTTTGCAATGTCTTCAGGAGAATAAATAGTGCAAGGCAAGGTCAGTATGGTTATGCCATGCTACAACAAAGTTAAGTATATCGGCAATATGTTCGATTCGATTATTGCGCAGGAGTGGAACAATATCGAACTCATTCTCGTTAACGATGGTTCGACTGACGGTACGCGGGAAGTAATTGCGGAGTATGAGACGAGATTTGTTAGTCGCGGTTACAAGGTTGTGATTATTGATCAAGAGAACGCTGGAGTATGTGCGGCGGTAAAGGTCGGTTTGGAGTGTGTTACCGGCAACTATGTTTGCCTTGTGGATGCTGACGATGAACTTAGCCCAAATTATTGTAGCGTTATGGCCGGAGCAATGGAAGCAGATGTGCATCTTGATTATGTTGCGTGTTCTTATGTTGCCATTTTTAAGTCCGGTGAAAAACAATTGTTTTCGTTCAATATCAGCAAAAACTGGTGCGGTGAACAGTTGCTTCGATTTTGTTTACTTAACGCATCATTTTGCATGTCGTGGCCTTATATGTTACGGTTTGATTATTTTAAGAAGTGTAGAATTGTTGAAACATTTCCAACAGATACCAGGGGTTCGCACGAGCCTTGTTTTCTGATTCCTATTCACGCTTATGCGGGTAACTTTAGGTATTTGAAAGAAAATCCGTTATACATGTACTACTGTGAACGAGAAAATGCTCATTCTGAAATGACAGATACACAAAAAGTCTTTTCGCATTGGGCTGAATATAAACGAATCGGTGAAATTGTAATTTTAAGCTTGCCTGAAAAAGTGGCAGTGGCTGATGTAAAGAAGAGATTTATTAACTATTTGACTCTATTTGAAAAACTTATGGTGTTTCAAAAATTGTGCAAAATGTCTTTAGAGGTCTGTTATCAAAAAACGGCTCAATTTAATTATATCAGAGAAGTGAAAAATAGCAGAATGTTGAGTAATATCAAGAATGATTATTCGAACATTAATTTGTTACTCGCTTTACTTAATGCCAGATGCATTTGTATTGGGGCAAAAGGTAAAAATGCAGCACACTTGATTCCTAAAATCAAAAAAATATTTTGCATTCCTATTGAATATTGGGACGAAAACGCAGTTACTGGTGATACTACTTTAGATGGGGATATAATCTCAACGCCTGATTATGAATACATCAATTCGTCGGATATTGTGCTGGTATTACCATCAAAATTTGAAATAGTTCATGAAATTGAGGATAAGATAAAGCAGACAAAGTGTAAATTTATGTTATACGCCGAAAATATTAATGCAGTATTTTTTGCATATGAAAAAGGAATGTTCAATGAATACCCAAATTAAAGTATCAATAATAATACCGATTTATAACGGCGCTGAGTTTTTACGGCGTATTTTTGACAGCGCTGTATACCAGACATTGCTTGAAATTGAGGTAATCGCAGTTAATGATTGTTCACCTAATCCTCGTGACGCCGAAATTATGCACGAGTATCAAGAGTGCTATCCTGATAAATTCCGAGCAATATTCCACGATGTGAATATGCGACAGGGGGGGGCACGCAACACAGGAATTAAATCCGCAAGGGGTGAATATTTTTTGTGTGTTGACCAAGATGATTTTATTGACTTGTATATGTGTGAGAAGATGTATAAAAAGGCGAAAGATGATGATTCAGATATTGTCATCTGTAATTATGCTCTGCTTTCGGATGGAACAATATTTATAAAGAAGCCTAATAGTGGCATTGAATCTTCAGCTATTAATACTAGAATTTCTCATTTTTATCATAATGTTGTGTGGATTATGCTTGTTAAAAAAATTGTTGTAGTTCGTAACGAACTATATTTTCCAACGAAGACTACTTCTGACGATGCTATTTCTGTATTCTGGTACTATGCGGCAAACCGAATTTCTCGCTTAAACGAGATTATGTATTACCACATAGATAATTTATTTCAAACACATAAAATACAATCAGACCACTTCAAGTCACTTCCTTTAACTTATAGTCAGTTGTTAGAATTGCCATACTATAAAGCTTTGTCAGATGATGATCGGTGTAAGTTTGATGAGGTGTTTGCATGGTTTATTATATGTATTTTTGCTAAAAAAGTATTCATTGACAGTTCACAAGTTTATGATGTCAAATTAGCCGCCTGGAAAGAAAATAAAGAAATATTGAAAAGATTACAGCATTCGGGACTAATGGCATTAATTGATTGTATTGATAAAGAAATAGCAAATCCTGATACCAGTGATAGCATCTCAAAACTGACAAGAGCGAAATTTAATATTAATATAGCTTATTGTAAATTTATGGATAAATGTCATAAACATATTGTTATCTGGGGTGCGGGTATTCGTGGTAAACACCTTGCCGGTCATTTTATTGATAATGATATATCGTTCGAAATAACGGACAGCAATCCGTCACTTTATGGTAAAAATGTTTGCGGGAAAATTGTAAAACCGTGGGTTGAATTAAATGATACTGCCAATATAGTTATAGTATCGCCATTGAATGTGTTTAATGAAATAAAAACAAAAATATACAATCCAGATATTAAGATTTTTGATTATGAAAAATTATACTATAAATTAATTCTTTTCGGCAGATGATGTAAATTCGTCTGTCGTTAAACAAAATTAAGTAAGGGGAAAACTTAGATTAGCCGAGGGGTTTTATGAACATGTATAAACAAAATGAACCCATTTTAGAGATAGATAATCTTGTCGCCGCATTGTTAAAAAAAGACAAATATAATGCTTATTATGCTGTTGTTCGTAGCACAAGCGAACTTCATGACTATTATAGAGACTTAAAAGGCGATCATGGAGTAGAGCTGTGCAACATTGTGCCAAATGACCTTGTTATCAAAGGTGCCTAAATGAAAAATAGCAGGACGAATATCGGAATTATTATTCTGAATTATTTGGCATATGAGGAAACAATTAAATGTACATATGATTTTTTAAAACAGGAATCAAATGATACAATTAATTATAAAATAATTATCGTTGATAATTATTCATCTAATGATTCCTATGAGATATTATGTCAACAGTTTGCCGACAACGCTTTTATAAAAATTATTCAAACAAATAAAAACATAGGGTATGCGGGTGGTAACAATTTGGGATACCAAGAGTTGCTAAAATATATGATTCCTGATTTTGTAGTGGTATCTAACGAAGATATAATCATTGAGAGCAGCAATCTTTACAGTTGGATTATTACCTGTTTTAAAAGCTATCAATTCGCTGTAGCAGGCCCAAGCATCTTTGGCAATACAGAAAAGTTTTATCAGAATCCAGCGCAGGATTATCTGATTGGAGACAGTGAATGTAAAATGCAATTATGGAGATATCAATATTTGCTGAAAAACCATATGTCGATGATACTTCAACCGAAAAGTGAAGTTGATATGAGTCAAAGAGACAATCATCAACACGAAATCATTTACTTTAACAAGGTACTTCACGGTTCGTTCTTAATTTTTTCTCATAAATATTTCACCGAATATTCAGAACCATTTTATCCGAATACTTTTCTTTATACGGAAGAAGCTTTCCTGTGGTTGAGATGCATAAGTAAGAACCTGTTAATGGTTTACGATCCGTCTTTTAAGGTGATTCATTTGCAAGCGGTTTCTACCAATGCGGCTTGTACTCAATACCAGAATCGTAAATTGCTAAAAATGGAACATGAGGTCGAATCATTAAAAAAATATTATATTGCTTTGCGAAAGGAGCAGCATCCTGTTATAAAAGAAAAAAAGGAAGAAGCCGAAAAACTCTTTTTTAAAAAAAATAATAAATTATATGAGTTTGTAGATAGCAAATCAAAGGTATACATATATGGCGCGGGTTATTATGGCAATGAATGTCTTTATCTATTGCGTGGTCGAAAACGGAAGGTGGCGGGATTTGTTGTTACAGATGAAAAAAAGGAAAAGAACATCGCAAAAGAATTATTTGTATACGGATTAAATGAACTTTTACCGTTGGAGGTAGGTGAAGGTATTATCGTTGCCGTTAATAAGGTTAGCAGAGATGAAATGATTACAAATTTGGAAGCGTTTGGAATTAATGACTATTTTATTTATCCCAATTAAATAAATGGATATTGCATGTAAATACGTAAAATATGAGCAAGGAGCAATGTCGTGAATGAACAAGTCATTGAAAAAGCCAAGCGGTCTGATACTAAAGTGTGTGCATTTGGAGCTGGGAAAATAGGTATTGGCATTGGCTTGGATCTTGCTGAATTTCTGGGAATAAACATTGACTTTTATTGTGATAATGACGAAGCAAAATGGAATAAGATTGTTATAGATGGAAAGAAGTGCGTCTCTCCTAGTGAACTATTTCAGATATCCGATGACTTAGTGTGTATGATTTTGGTCAGCGAGGAAAAGATTCCGGAGATTTATAATCAGTTAATTAGCTTAGGGATTACCGATATTATCCCATTTACATATGTTCACTTTACCCGGTATGATATTCGGAATAAAATGAAAGAATATTTTCCGTTTGATATATATAAACACAAGAGTGATTGCGCCGGGAAAGAGGCAATTGCATTAAAGGTACAGAAAGCCAAGACTAAGATTGCGGTATATACATGTGTAACAGGCGGATATGACGAGATTCACAAGCCAAAATATTTGTCTCCGAATTGTGATTACTATTTTATATCGGAACAAAAACCTAAAGAATTAGCAATTTGGAAATATTTAGATATCGGGAAATATTTGCCAGATATGCCTCTTGATGAAAGAAGGATGGGAAGATACTGTAAACTGCACCCTCATAAAATCTTTCCTCAATATGACTATTCCATTTATTTAGATGGTAACGTTTTGATTTTGGATAATATCGGTCACTTTATACAATACATAGGAAAAAGCGGAATTGCCGCTCTGCAACATCCGTGGGTAAAGAACATATACGAAGAAGGAGCAGCCAATATTTATTATGAAAAAGATACGAAGGAATTGATTATTGAACAAGTCACCGGATACTGGAAGGAAGGAATGCCATACAATTTGAGGCATCATGAAACAAGTATAATGGTCAGACAACATATGAATAAAACATGCATACAGATAATGGAAGCCTGGTGGCATGAAATTTCGTCAAAGTCATTTCGGGATCAGTTGTCGTTTGAATATGTTTTGTGGAAAAATAACATACGTTTTGAGGATGTAGGAGTGTTTCTTGAGGGCAAAGATTGGCGTACACATAAAGCATTTCAGCACTACGTACATACCGGAAAATAGAACAGAGAGCATGGAGTTTTTTTATGTTACAAAATACTAAAAAAAAGTATTCACGCATCTCATCAGATATTACAAATTATTGTAATGCCCGTTGCTTGTTCTGTTTCAATGACTGGGATAGATTTCCGCAAAAGCACAATATGGACGCCGCCACTTTTAATAAGATATTTAATTAATGATAGAGGATATTTATATAAAATATTTTGAGAGGCGAATCGATATGGATATAAGTGTAATCGTACCAGTATACAACTCATCAAAGTATCTACGCAGATGCTTTGATAGCATCATTTCTCAAATTAATTTTGACACGGATATAATTGTAGAACTGATAGCGGTCAATGATTGTTCGCCAGATTTACATGATGAAAAAATAATAAAGGAGTATGAAACTACTTACCCCAACTTATTCCGCGGGATTAAAACGCATGAAAATTTACGCCAAGGTGGGGCAAGAAATTTAGGCATTAAGGAAGCAAGGGGTGTATATATTTATTGCGTTGACGCGGATGATTTTCTTGATGCCGGTGCTATTAAAACCATGTATTCAACGGCTGTGTCTAATGATGCGGACATTGTTGTTTGTGGGTATAGATTACATAAAAACAATACAATAACCAAAAACAAACCGATTCTTTTTGATTATGAAAATCCGCATAAGTTTTTCCCCGGTGTGTGGTGTATGATGGTTAAAAGACAACTAATCATTGACAATGGGCTCTTTTTTCCAGAAAAAACATTTTACGAGGATGCTATTTCTCTTTTTTGGCATCTTGCATCTCGAAATACTGTTGTAGCAGACGTCTATTACAATTGGTATGTTCATGATGAATCAACCATTCTCTCAAATACAGCGATGTTCACTTCGGCGCCGAAAGCGTACAAATATATGGTTCATTTGTCATTTTATAAAACCTTAAATGATCATCAACGCAAAACCATCGCATCTTTTGCTACTTTTCAGTTGTATCGCGGTATGCATAATAACGTAGTAACGGGTAATTTGAATGTACTTAATAATTACTGTGTTGGCATACATGAGCTGATTGAGGCCTTAAATATAGATTTGACAAATATTAATGTCAACAACAGCGCTCTTTTTAGAGAGCTGAGCGCCGTGTTTAAGTATATACAAAATAATATTGGTGATGCGAATTTCGCATCTGATTTTATAGATTTCTATAAAAAGACAAAGAATGAAATTTTTTTGTCAGAGATATCTAAATACACCAATATATGCCTTTGGGGTTCAGGTGTTTATGGTAAAAAATTCGCTTTTATGCTGAAAAAGTTTGGAATTCCTTATATTGTTGTTGATAAAAATAAGGATAGGATTGGGAATCAATTTGACGCCGGAATAGTTATTCATGATTGGAACACGCTAAAAGAAGAAATTGAAACAGTGATTGTTACTGCGCTTTTTGCGTTTAACGATGTAAACCGTTATTTACGCAAGAATAATTTCAGAGGACAGGTTTTAGATTGTATCGATTTTGGGTCTCTGTAAAGATCGCTTAGCGTTTAAGGAGGAATGTTAGATGAATTATTTGTTTGCCAATCTAGTAACAGGATCAAGTTATCCGATGATGCCGGTTGGCACAGCATATGTAGCGGCCGCTTTGCGGCAAACAGGACGTTATGTAACAGGCATTAGCCTTGATTACTATGAGAATCCGATAGAAGCTTTGCTGAAAAAGATTTGGGATGAGCAGATCGATGTTCTTTGCATCGGTGAATTATCAAAGAATTACCCTGTTTTAAAAAACACCATATCCGCAGTTAGAAAAAACTGTTCCCATATAAAAATAATCGTAGGCGGGGGAATTATTACTGCCGAACCCGAATTCATTGCGCAGCATCTGGACATGGATTTTGGATGTGTTGGATATGGGGAAGAAACGATTTGCGAGCTTGCTGACTGTCTGGAGACTAACGGGGATTTTTCAAAAATAAAAGGGTTGGTTTTTAAAAACGAAGCCAATCAAGTTATTATCACCCCCCGCCGGCCTGAGCCGGATAATCTGGATGATATTCCTTTCCCGGCGCTGGAGCTATTTGGCTTTAAGGGTGGGAAGAATCAGGAGCTTCGTATTGTTGGAAGCCGTTCCTGCACGCATAATTGTACATTTTGTTTCCATCCTAGCGGATATCGATATAAAGAAAGAAGCTTGGATAACATTTTTTCAGAAATTTCGTATTGGAAAGAAAAATTTAAGATTAGCAAGGTAGAGTTTTCGGATGAACTCTTTGGAAGCAATAAAGAACGTGTTCTTGAGTTTTGCCGTAGATTCAAAAAGCTGGGCATGAAATTTACGGTTCAACTACGCGTAGACGTTGTCACAGAAGAACTTATAGGTGCATTGGCTGATTCCGATTGCATTTCAATTGCTTATGGGATCGAGAGTATGAATCAAAAAGTTCTTGACAGTATGCGAAAGCAGATTACAGTCGAACAGGTTGAAGCCGCATTAATGATTACGCGTAAATATAATGTGCCGATTATAGGGAATATTATTTTCGGCGACATGATTGAAACATATGATATGGCAAAAGAATCATTGAATTGGTGGTTTCAGAATCTTCATTATGGAATAAATTTGTGGTTTATAGCGGCTTATCCTGGCACTGCATTGTACCGTTATGGCATAAAAACTGGTCGAATTAAAGATAAGCTGCGATTTTTGGAAGAGCGTTGCCCCGTTACAAACCTTTCAGAGATGAGCGATAGCGAATTCGCAAAATTACAACGTTTGGTCGAATTGATGCAAAAAATGAGCGGTGAACCGGTTACGAATGTAAGAATTGAAAAACAGGAAGATGGAGACTTTTTATTCGGAGCAGACTGTCCAAATTGTGGAATTAGTAATTTTGCTGCTTATGATGCTATTTTAAATAATGCTTTTAGCACGGTCTATCAGTATTGTACAAAATGTGGGAGTAAGCTCATTCTTGCCCAGCGATTTCAAGAATACTTGAAAGATAATTACTATTTTGAGGAGTATGATTATCGCGATAAGAAGATAGCAGTTTGGGGAGCGTCGCCAAAGACGTTGTTTCGCTTGGCAGCAAATAAGAGAATGCGAGATGCTGTTGTCGTTGTTGCTGACTTGGCATATCGCCGTTATTGTGACAATCTTTTCGCGGGGTTTTCCGTTTGTGCGCCGGAAATGTTATCAACAATTAACTTTGACATACTATACATTGGATCTCGTGTTTCGAGGAAAGGCATACTAAATATGGCAAAAGAAATACTTGGCGACGAATACGAGAAAAAAGAAATTATGATGATGGATTAATTTGAATATTTGAGATGGATAATAAAAAGGATATGTGAGATATATTAATTCCGTGTAATTATGTTTATTGCATTGAGATAAGGAGAAGATTATTATGAAATATTTATTCGTTGCCATAAGGAATCATGATGACGTTGCACCTATTGGTCTTGCTTATGTAGCTGCCGCATTGAGGCAGAGCGGGCGGCATATAAGTAGTTTTAACTTTGGGAATCATAAAGATCCGATAAAAGTGTTGCTACAAAAGATTGAATATAATGATATTGATGTTCTGTGCTTAGGGGCGTTATCGGAGGAATTTTCTTATTTAAGAGATACAATAGCCACTGTCAGAAAAAACTGCCCAAGCGTAAAGATTATTGTAGGCGGAGGAATTATCACAGCAGAGCCTGAGTTTATGATTCAGCATTTGGATATGGACTTTGGATGTGTGGGATATGGTGAGGAAACGATTTGCGAATTTGCGGAATGTTTAGAAACACACGGGGATTTTTCAAAAATAAAGGGGTTGATTTATAAAGATGAAACAGGGCAGTTTATAATAAACCCTCGGCGTCCCGAACCTGAAAATCTGGACAATATACCTTTCCCTGCCCTAGATTTGTTCGGACTCAACAGCAGTAGCAGACTGCTTCCCATCTTAGGCAGCCGCTCGTGTACGCATAATTGCACTTTTTGCTTTCATTCAAGCGGATACCGTTACAAAAACAGAAGCTTAGATAATATTTTTTTAGAAATTGAATACTGGAAAGAAAAATTCGATATCACTATTGTCAACTTTTTCGATGAACTCTTTGGCTATAAAAAAGAGCATATATATGAATTTTGCCGCAGAATAAAAATTTTGGGCCTAAAATTTATCATATCGCTACGTGTGGATATCGTTTCAGAAGAGTTAATCAAGGTATTGTCAGAATCTGGTTGTGTATATATTGGCTATGGCATTGAAAGCGTGAATCAACAAGTTCTGGACAGCATGAGGAAGCAAATTACTGTCGAACAAATTGAATACGCGTTAAAAATCACAAAACAATACAATATTAAATCTACTGGAAATATTTTGTTTGGGGACCGGGTCGAAACATATGAGATGGCAACAGAAACATTACTCTGGTGGCTTAAAAATATTCATTTTGGACTTAACATTATGTTTATAAACGCGTATCCGGGTACTGTGATGTATAAACATGGGGTAAAAACTGGCCGCATACAAGACAAGTTGAAATTTCTTGAAGATAAATGCCGCAAGGTGAACCTTTCAGCTATGAGCGATGCTGAATTTTCCAGATTACACGAGCAAGTGAAGCTTATGATGGGTCTAGTAATGAAAACTGCTAATAAAACGAGATTTGAAATAGGAGAAGACGGCGTAGTTTTGGTTTGCGGCGACTGCCCTCATTGCGGAACCACTATTTCTGTTGATTATGAGCAGGTTGATCTTACGTTCGATTTATTTGATAGACAGAGTTGCACTAAATGCGGCAGTTGTATAAAACTTTTCCCGAAAGAGAGGGACAATTTACTTGACAAAAGTTATTTTAATGAATTTAACTATAAAGGCAAAAAAATAGCTGTTTGGGGGTTGACACCAAAAGCTAAGTTCAGGCTTGCTTCAAATAGGAATATGAGAGACGCCGTTGTCGTGATTGTTGACCGTGATTATCAACGTTTTGAAAATAAATTTTTAGGTTTTGAAGTGCAATCTCCGAAAGTATTATCAAAAATTGAATTTGACGTTTTGTACATAGGCTCTGATGTATCAAGACTAGGCATTTTCAGCATGGCAAAAGAAATAATAGGCAGTGAAATCTACCATAAAGAAATTATGCTTATTCCGTAAAAATCGAAACGGCTTATCTAGCAATGAGAAAGGATGATTACCTTAATGCAACTAACAGATTTACTTAATTACGACACCGTTATTCTTTACGGGATGGGTTTTCACGGTAAATCCATAATGAATCGAATACAAAGATTTGTCCAGAACATTGTCTGTTGGGACAAGGAGCAGGGAGAATATAACGGTAATATGGTCACGGTGCCGCCGGCTGACTTTGGCTTTCTTTCCACATATGGTAAATACTTAATCATTATCACATCGGGTACGGCCAAGCATATAGAGGAAATGGTTAATAACATCCCGAGCGGCAGCAATGTTGTAACACTATGGTCATTCGCGGAATACGAAGATGGATTCCACACAGGCTGCGATGGATTTGTGATTGAAAAAGGTTATTGCTCCAGTTGTGATAGCGATGTAGCGTTTGAGAATCATAGGAATATTGCTGACTTAAAAGGCTATGGTTTACTTCCATATTCTATGCTTATTTGCGCTAATTGCCGTTCAATTGAGAGAGAACTCGATACGATTGATGCGCTTAATGTATTCTTCCCTGATTGGCGAGAGAAAACTGTTTATGAACCTTCGCCTAATTTGTGGCGAATTAAGGCAATGCAATCACTGCTTGAACGCTCGGGGGGGGGGCATAGGTATATCTACTCCCACCTATATGAAAATGTCCCGCTTGGTGAATATAACGGCGAAGCACGGTGCGAGAATTTGGAAAAACTCACATTCGCGAACGAAAGCATTGATTATGTAATTACAACAGATGTTTTTGAGCATGTTAACAATCCGCTTATGGCGTTTGCGGAAATAGGCAGGGTATTAAGAAAAGGTGGCGCTCATATTTTTACAGTTCCGTTTTTTGAAAAAGCAAAAACAAAATTTCGTGTAAAAGAGCGAAGTATGAAGCTGCTGTATCTTGATAAACCGCAGTATCATGGCAACCCGATAAGCGCCGATGGTTCTCTTGTGACCGTTGATTGGGGCTATGATATGGGCAAATACATATGGGAAGCAAGCGGAATGAAAACGCATGAATATACTTGTTGTAACTGGTCGGCAAGAAGAAAGGTTTTTGTCAGCGTGAAAGCAAAATAACTGTCCCGAAGTTGATTGAGATAAGAGAGGAGGTTTTTGTGCGATATTTATTTATGCCTATTGTAGACCCAACCAGCGTGGTACCCGCATTTAAGCCTGTTGGGATTGCTTATGTGGCGGCGGCGTTAAGGCAAACCGGGCGCTATGTGAGCGGTTTGCACCCTGCATATCATGTGAATCCGACGGATGCCTTGTTGCAGAAAATTGAATACGATGATATTGACGTTCTGTGTTTGGGAGGGTTGTCTGCGGATTTCTCGGTTTTGACGAAAATAATCTCCGAAGTCAGAAAACACTGCCCCGACATAAAAATTATGGTGGGTGGAGGGGTCATTTCGGCGGAGCCTGAGTTTATCGTTCAGCATCTGGATATAGATTTTGGCTGTGTCGGATATGGCGAAGAAACCATCTGCGAATTCGCTGAGTGTCTGGAAACGGGCGGAGATTTTTCTAAAATCAAAGGCTTGATTTATAGAGACGGAGCAGGCCAAATAACAATCAATCCGCAACGGTCAGAACCTGAGAACTTAGATAATATCCCTTTTCCCGCGCTGGAATTGTTTGGGTTTGTTCACAGTGAAGAAAATTTGCCTATCCTATGCGCCCGTTCATGTATGTATAATTGCACATTTTGTTTTCACCCCAGTGGGTACCAATACAGGGAAAGAAGCCTTGATAATATCTTTGAGGAAATTGCATATTGGAAAGAAAAATATGATATTGCAAGCATCACTTTTCACGATGAACATATTGGTAATGATCAAGAGCGTTTTTTTGAACTTTGCGATAGGCTAAAAAAGCTCGGCATAATCTTTAACTTATACCTCCGAGTGGATATTGTTACTGACGAGCTTATCAAAAAGTTGGCGGAATCAGGCTGTACGAATATAATCTACGGCATCGAAAGTATAAATCAGAACGTTTTAGACAGTATGCATAAGCACATTACCGTAGAACAGATTGAATATGCTTTGAAAATTACCCGCAAATATAACATTGACACAAATGGCTCACTTATTTTCGGTGACCGAATCGAAACATACGAAATGGCTAAACAATCGCTCGAATGGTGGTTTAAGAACATTCATTATGGACTTGGTCTTATGCTAATAGAGGCGTATCCGGGTACCGCTCTTTATGAATATGGAATAAGGGAAGGCCGTATCAAAGACAAGCTGGAGTTTTTGAAAAATCGTTGTCGCGGAAATCTATCTGCCATGAGCAACGCGGAGTATGCGAAACTCAAATCGCAAATCATGTTTTTGTTAAATATGACCAGACGTCCTGCTAAAAAAGTAGGTTTTGATTTGGGAGTGAACGGTGAACCTATCTATTGCATTGCTTGTCCTTGTTGCGGCACCGTGAATCATGGCGATTGCAAACACATTAATAGTCATGAGTTTGCGTATCTCAAGGAATGCGCAGAGTGCGGTGACAGCTTCATGTTTGAACCTGCGTATAGGGAGAATCATTTCGCGGCACGTTATTTTAGTGAATATGATTTCAGCGGAAAGAATGTGGCAGTTTGGGGGCTGTCGGAGGCCGCGCAATACCGTATCGCTTCCAACCGAAAAATGAGAGAGGCTGTTTGCTGTATCGTCGACCGGGATTATCGGCGTTTTGAGGGCGGATTCTTAGGCTTTGCGGTGCAGGCTCCCAAGGTACTGGCAACCGTTGAGTTTGATATCTTATATGTTGGTTCCTCTACGGCGCGGGAGAGCATTTTGTGCATGGCCAGGGAGATTGTCGGGCATAGTCTATATAAAAAAGAGATTATGGGGGTTGTTTGACGAGGTGGTTAAACTATGAAAATCAGTATCATAATAGCGGTGTATAATTCCGCTGAATTTTTAAGGCGTATACTTGATTGCTTTATATATCAGACAATACGCACAAGTGATTCATCCTCTCTTGAGGTAATTGTCGTCAATGACTGTTCTCCAGATCCTAACGATTCTATAATAATTAAAGAGTATTGTCAGCGCTTCCCACATATTGTTTCCGAAATAGTACTTCGAAACAACATTGGAGTAGGTGGGGCAAGGAACGCCGGAGTTGCTGCTGCTAAGGGGGATTTCATACAATTTGCCGACGCTGATGATTATGCTGATTTAACTATGTGCGAAAAATTGTATGATGTAGCAACGAAAAATAACGCTGATATCGCGGTCTGCGGAGCAATGAATCTTAGAAACGGGAAATTGGATATTACTTCCCCGGTTTCTGATATAACTGTCCCTGAAGAGTTTCGTGATTTTACTCCGCAAATTTGGAAAATGTTGATAAAACGCGATTTTTACATATCGACAAAGAGCAGATTTCTGGAAAATGTTTCAACAGATGATTTGGTATCCATATTGTGGTTTTTGTCCACGGATAATATCGCGGTTATAAACGAACCCCTTTATTACTGGATACGCCGAAAGTCATCAGTATCCAGAAAGCTTGGGTTCGATTTTTATTTAAGTTATCCGAAAGTATTTGCAGATTTATTATGTTTTGAGATGTACGATAATTTGCCATTAGAAAAAAAAAGGGTTGTAGCTTTATTCGCCGCTAAAACTCTTCACAGAGCCCTTTGCGGGGTTATCGCCAAATATCCGGATAAGCTCGATTATTATATCGCTTACTTAAAGAAATGCAAAAAATTATTTGAATTACCTGAATTTGATAGTCAAAATTTTAAGTATGGGCAGTTTAGTTTTGAGGTTGTAAAAACTGTTATTGAGGATACAACTTCTATGAATGAAATGGCTGTCAATAGCATTGAGAAAAAACTGTTTCCTAAATTTATCCAACCAATTATAAAAAAATGCGGGAACGGCAGACTCATTATAAAAGGCGCAAGCGATATGGGGCGTATGTTTGCGATGTGCTTGAATTCTTGCCTTATTGATTTTGACATTACTGACGACAGTTCAGATATACGTGGTTGTATCATTGAAAACAGAACAGTAAAATCTTGGAGTGAATGTTTATCTCGTATAAAACAATTTCAGCATGTTAATGTTTTTGTAACTTCAAATTATGCGTTTGAGAATATAAAACAAGCGATTTTAACGGATAACCCCAATATGCGCGTTTTTAATCTTCACTGGCTTTAATACCAATCTTTTTGAGGTAGAGATATGAATTTTATAGATTATGAAAGCAAGGATTTCATAGATGCTGTACAAACGAAAAAACTTGTTGTTTATGATTCCGGCAATATAGAAGAAATGTTTCGTTGGCTCAAATCGATTAACATTTCGCCTTCATTTATTATAACTGAGGATTTTGGGGAGTGGAACAAAATCAAGTATGAACTGCCGGTTGTGTCACCCGCGTATTTAAAACCAGAGTCTGGTGAAATGGTTGTTCTGATTTCCCAGCCATATTATGCTATTTCGATTAGGGAACGTATAAAGCATATCGGTTTTTCACATATATTTTGCTATGGTTTTTTTACGGAAAATCTCAGAAAATCATTTAAAATCGGGTTTCATTCACGGTTTGTTAAGGGAAAATCTTTTAGAAACCCTTCTGAGGACAGATGTTGCCTTGCAATAATGCTTTCAAACAGATGTAATTGTATATGCCCTTTTTGTAGTGTCAGATATGCGATTGACCGCACTAGAGACGACATGCATATTGGCGAGTACATTAAAATTCTTGACGACGCAAAGGGGTTGTATGTCCACGGACGTTTTATTGATACAATACAACTGGAAGGAGACAGAGAACTGTTCGTGTACAGTGACTGGAAAAAGGCGGTTATAGAAGTAAAAAAACGTGGATTTTCGATGAACCTTGTAACGAATGGAAAAGCATTGACGAAAGAAAATTCGAAATTTTTAATAGACAACGGGCTTGCGGAAATTATTATTAGCATTGGGGCGTTGGACGCTAAAAATTATTTTGCTAGGCAAGGATACAATAAAACCGAGAACCCTATAGCGTTTTCTCAAAAACAATTAAACAGCGTTATCAAAAATGTAAAAGAGCTTGTTTCATATCGCAATACAGCCAATAGCAGACTTACTATAGGAATAAGCTTTCTTTTAGGAAACGACATTGAGGCCAGTCTAAAAAACACAATAAAATATTGGGAAAATATCGGAGTGGATTTTTTTTGGGGTAATGCTCTTGAAAAGGTTGCGGATGATGGTAATTTGATTGAGTCACGTCCGTTTAGTGGGACACATCCAAGAGGGAAGTGTTATCATATGCTGATTTCTACAGATGGAAATTTACATCCTTGTTGCGGCGGCGACGGGCCTTTCGAAGATATTGTTTTAGGAAATGTTTATGAATCTTCTTTAAGGGAAATAGTAAAAAGCGAAACGTATAATGATTTTTATGAAGGGTTATCATCATTGGATGAAGATAGGATGCATCCGGTTTGTATTAAATGCTCCTCCGGCTTGCATAGATGTTGATATGGATATGCTAAAAAAATATATTGTATCACTACCCGGTTATTTTAAGGAGAAATGAAGGCAATGCATTGCAAATAGAGAAATCATAAGGGTATTGTGGAGTAAAGGAAGCGCTGAGTTCTTCAGCGTTTACTAAACTTTCCGATGGAAAATACTATTTTTAACAATAACAAAATGAGGGGTACGCATGCAAATATGTAATCTTTGCGGGAGTGATAAATGGGCTGATATGAATATGCGAAAAAATGTAAAATGTGCAATATGTGGTTCGCTGGAAAGAGGAAGATGTATCGGAGTAATACTCAGCAAACTTAATATATTAAAAGATGGAATGAGGATATTACATTTTGCCCCTGAAAAAGGAATACACGATTATATTATGCGACATATAACCCCATCAACATATGATTTATTTGATATAGATCCTACTCGATATAAAAAAATGCATGTTAAGAAATTTAACTTGCTCTCAGACCTTCCATCCTTGAAAGATTCCTATTATGATTTAATATTGCATTCACATGTATTGGAACATATTCCATGTAATTTTGCATATATAATATATCACCTTTTTAGATCGTTAAAAGATGATGGTATGCATATTGCCTGTATTCCATTTTTAAATGGTTTTTATTCAGAAAATTTCTGTCAACTTTCTAATGAAGACGCCAGATCACAATTCGGACAATTTGACCATGTGCGAAAATTTGGTAATCAAGATATAAATAGGCATCTTGGATTGTTTATAAAAATACCACCACATTACGATTTAACCATATATGCAAACACAGAAGAATTAGCACGGTACAATATTCCACTCAGAAGTCATCATGGATTTCATCCAGACACTATATTGGTAAACGGAAAAGCTGACTATCTACTTTCCCGGCACTGAGCAAGTTGTCTATGATTAAGTAAGTGTTTGCTCCGATTTTTTTGGCCCAATCACGGTAACGGTTTCCATCGAACTGGCGCTGTTGATGCACGGCCAGATGATCGGATATGCCGTTTAATTTGGGCTCTTCCGCAAAAATCCGTAATTACTATTGTAATTTTTTGGTGTAAGGAGTTGCTTATAAATAATGTTTACATATTGTCGAAATTTCTCAATTACTTCACAGGTAAAAAACAATGAATTGTAAACTATATTTATGAACAACTCCTAAGTGATAAATTGCCCTTCTACAAAGTGGAGGGGTAAGAAGAAATGAACAGAATAAACTTACAATCGTTTTATCCGGTGACAGTGTTTTTGAATTTGAGGTTCTGCGCGCGGATGAAAAGCAAATAGCATTTTTATCGAAATCCGACGGCGTATTGACCGACAATAAAGGTATGCATATTCGCGGGTTGAACGAGCGGCTGCCATTTCTGTTCAACAAGGATATTCAACTTATCGAACTTGCAAACCGCCACAAGCTGGCGTTTGTTGGCCTTTCATTCGTTCGTAACCGCGACGACATAGAAGAGGCGAAAGGACTGATACCGCTCCATTAGCCAATCCCGTACCTGCGCTGCCGTCATACCCGGATAGGCTTCAAGCCATTTCAAACATGAATATGTCGCCTCGAAATGGGATGCAAAATTGATCTGCAATCCGTTAGGATGGCATCTTTCGGTAGAGTTCAGTTACCTATGCGCATTAAGCCCGGGTCGCTTTTACTTTTTCGTAAAATTCATCTAATGACATATCGCCATAAAGATCTCTTTGCCATTCTGTATAGTTAAACGGTTCGCTCAATATGAGTGAAATAAATCTCTCGGAATCTAAAATTCCCAAACTTTGAGTTAAGGCTTCAAAACCTTTTTGTTTTAATGCGGCATCAGTCAACATGGAGCCTCCTTACTAAATCTATGGGGTTTATGAGTTCAATATTTTGAACTTTTTTGTTTAAAATTTTCATATCGGTTGTGACAAAATAATT
>Ga0082212_10002125_pt1 | contig 29186 bp, 24 predicted proteins | sample TergutNt197P3_FD_71548 | JGI IMG/M metagenome (GOLD analysis project Ga0082212, IMG submission 71548) | Neocapritermes taracua P3 segment gut microbial communities from Petit-Saut dam, French Guiana - Nt197 P3 | ecosystem: Host-associated > Arthropoda: Insects > Digestive system > Gut ...
CGGTGAGACGACGACCAAGGAAGGCGACGACGACGATGACGCGGACGCTGATGCGGACGCTGACGCTGACGCCGACGGCGATGGTGACGGCGATGGTGACGGCGATGGCGACGGCGACGGCGATGGTGATGGCGACGGCGACGTGAATCCCAATGTGGATATCCCGGAAGACAAAGACCCGGAAGACTTCCCGGATATCAACTTCACGAAAAAGCAGCCTACAGACGAGCCGGGCGGGACAGAGCGCGACGCCCCGCCGGTGCCGAATGATCCGGGCTTCAGGCTTGTTCCAACCTATACGGAAGACGGCACATTCTTTACTGAGTTTGACGAAAACGACGTGCCTCTCGGTACGTGGGGATGGGACGATGATGAGGAATCGTGGATATTTGACGAGTTCCCGCCCCTTGGCAGCCTGCCCCAGACGGGGAACTACGGCGCGCCGCTGTATATGTTCATTCCCGGCATACTGCTGATGGCCCTGGGCTTCACCTTGAAGTTCGCCGATAGAAAGCGCGTCACCCACTAAGGGGGCACGCGCCTGACCTGATTGCCGCGTTTATAAAGTTCCATTAGATAGGGGCCCGTCCATGACGATCGATCGGTCGACTAGGGCGGGCTCCGCTACGGTCGCCGGCTGAGAGCAAAAAAACGCCGCCTTCGGTCATCTGGGAGACCAAAGCGCGGCGCTTGGTATATATGGGCTTTTCATACGACGTATCGCTGTTAGCGCTAGGTTGCGCTAGGTAAGCAGATTCAATAAGCCGGATCGCTGCTGGAGGGATAGGCCCAGCATCTTCTGGTTGGTTTGCATGAGTAGGTTGGCCTGGGAGTAGCGCATCATCTCCATAGGCATATCCGCGTCACGTATCCTGGACTCCGCCCCCATGAGGTTCTCCATAGAATTCTGAAGGCTGTCGAAGGTATACTCAAGGCGGTTGACCTGCGCCCCTAAGCTTCCCCGCTGCTGGGAAACCATGTTGATGGTGCCGCTAAGGGCACTGGAGGCGGACTGGGCGCCTTCCAGCGTGGAGATGTCCAAGGTATTCAAGCCCATTCCGGATACGGACATGTCACCCATATTGACAACCATCTGGTCGTATGCGGCGTCGTCCGGGCCGATCTGGAAGTTCACCTGGCTCCCGTCCAGAAGCTTCATCCCATTAAAGCTGTTGCTGGAGGCTATCTGGTTGATGCCGCCCATGACCTGCTGGAATTCCTCGTTCAGCATCGCTCGGTCGGAATCCGTCATGGTCCCGCTCATGGAGCGGACTGATAACTCCCTCATCCTCTGGAGCATGGACTGGATCACGCCCATGCCGCTCTCGGCAGTGTCGAGCATGCTTACGGCGTCCATGACATTGGAGGAAGCCGTGTCCATACCGCCGATGAGGGCGCGCATCTTCTCAGAAACGGATAAGCCCGCCGCGTCGTCCGCGGCTGAGTTGATACGAAAACCGCTGGCGAGCTTCTTAAGAGACTGCGCCACCGTATTTTGGTTCATCTGCAGGTTGCGTAAGGAGTACAATGAGCTTAAATCGGTGTGGATGGATTGTATAGCCGGCATATTTACTCCCCCCTTCACTACTATTATACCCGAAAATTCATATGGATTCAACAATAAACCGGGTGTTATTTCGGTGTCAACAAAGTGTCATCGCGGTGTTAGGCTTAGTGGTTTACGCGTAGTTCATCTTAGATAAACAGCGACATATCCGACTCTTCCGCGTGGGCCAGCATGGCTGCCGCGCCGCCAAGCTTTACGCCGTCGATAAGCTCCTCGGCCTTGATCCCCATGACGTCCATGCTCATAGCGCAGGCTACGAGCTCCACGCCGTTCTTCTGGGCCAGGAGTATCATGTCTTCCAGGCTGTCCACATTTTTCGTTTTCATGATGGAGCGTATCATTTTCGCGCCCATGCCCCCCATATTCATCTTGGACAAGCCCAGCTTCCTCGAGCCTCTGGGCATCATGGCGCCGAACATCTTGGCCATGAAGTCTTTCTGTACCGCGACTTTATCCGGCTTCCGGAGGATGTTGAGGCCCCAGAAGGTGAAAAACATGCTGACCTTTCTGCCCAGTGCGGCGGAGGCGTTGGCCATGATAAATGAAGCGATGGCTTTGTCCAGATCGCCGGAGAATACGATGAAGTTCTTCCCGTTGCCGCCGTTCGCCGGGATGAGCTCGCCCTGCGCTTCCTCGCCCTTGCGGATGCGGGTGGTGCTGACGCCTTTGTCCAGGGTGGAACTGAGGAAGGCGTGGCCGGTCCGGCGGCAGTAGCCTTCGATGTCGCTGGCGAAGGCTGGGTCTGTGGCGCGTATCTCGATGACGTCGCCGTCTTTCGCCGCCTTCATGGCGTCGGCAAGCTTCACGATGGGGCCGGGGCACTGGAGCCCGCAGGCGTCGATCTCTATGGTCGCGGCGGCGTCTTGCGCGGCCTGCGCGGCCTGCGCCGTGGCGCGGGGTTCGCTTCCGGCTGCAGCCGCCTTGCTGCCCGCGGCGCTCGCGTCCGCGTCCGCCTTCCCGCCGGGGGCGCCGGGCGCGCTGGATGGCTGCTGGATCTCGCCGTAGATGGAGTGGTAGAGGCGGTAACCCCCGCTCAGGTTATAGACGTCGAAGCCATGCTGGGCGAGGATGCGCAAGGCGAAGTAGCCTTTCTGCCCCACGGAGCAGGCGACGTATACCTTTTTCCCGTTATCCAGCTCCGAAAGCCGCTCCCGCAACGTATCTACGGGGATGTTTGTGAAGCCGTCGATATGCCCCAGGTCGAATTCCACAGGGGTGCGGGTATCGATGAGGGTGACGCTGCCGTCCCGGGGGAGGGCGTCCACATCGTGCCAATGGAAGTTTTTCGACAGGCCTGCCAACAGGTTTTCGATGACAAAGCCGGCGATATTTACCGGGTCTTTTGCCGACGAATACGGAGGGGCGTAGCAGAGCTCAAGCTTCGCCAGGTCGGCGGCGGTCATGCCCGCGCGAATGGCGGTCGCCAGCACGTCGCAGCGTTTATCCACGCCGTCGAAGCCTGTGACTTGGGCGCCCAGTATTTTCCCCGTTGTATTCTCATAAATGATTTTGATGGACATATTGATGGCGCCCGGGTAGTAGCTGGCGTGGCTTGGGGAATTGGTGAAAGACTTACCATAGTCAAGGCTGAGCCTTTTCGCCGTCTTCTCATTGATGCCGGTGGTCGCCACGGTCATGTCAAATACCCGCAGGATCGCCGAGCCTTGGGTGCCGCTGTAAGTGGAGCCCAGACCGCATATGTTGTCCGCGATGACGCGTCCTTGCTTGTTCGCCGGCCCGCCCAGGGGGATGGAGCCTTTCTGCCCGGTGACGAAATCCGTGATCTCCACCACGTCTCCCGCCGCGTAGATATCCGGGTCGGAAGTGCGCATCGCCTCGTCTACCACGATGAAGCCCCGTTCGTTTATCGCGAGGCCGGCAGCCTTAGCCAGTTGGTTCTCAGGGCGCACCCCGGCGGACATGATGAGCATGTCGGTGGCGATCTCGCCCTGGTTCAGCTCTATGCTTAGCCTGCCTTCAACTTCCCGGATGGCTTTCACCGCATCCTTCAGGAGCAGCCTGACGCCTTTCTGGGCGATGTGCCGGTGGACGTCGCAAGCCATATCGTAGTCCAGGGGGGCGATGACCTGATCCGTCATCTCCACGATGGTGACGTTGAGCCCGGCGTTCTTCAGGTTTTCCGCCATCTCCACGCCGATGTATCCGCCGCCCAGGACCACCGCGTCCTTCGGCTTCTCCCTGTCGATGTAGTCCTTGATCTTATATGTGTCGGGGACGTTGCGGAGGGTGAAGACCTTGGGGAGGCCGGCCCCTTCGATAGGCGGGACAAGGGGTACGGCGCCGGGGGACAGGACCAGGGTATCGTAGCTTTCCTGATAGGTGGCGTCCGTCCTTGTATCCTTGACCGTGACCGTTTTCTTCTCTTTGTCGATTTCCGTCACGTCCTGATACAGGCGTACGTCCACCCGGAGCAGGGCGCTGAAGTTTTCCGGCGTCTGCACGATCAAAGCATCTTTGTCCCTGATCTCGCCGCCGATGTAGTAAGGCAGCCCGCAATTCGCGTAGGATATGTATTCGCCCCGCTCAAAAAGGATGATCTCCGCGGCCTCGTCCAGGCGCCTGAGCCTGGCGGCTGCGGAAGCGCCTCCCGCTACGCCGCCGACGATAACAACTTTGCCCATGATGCTTTTCCTCCTTATATGGCTTTGACTGTCATTTTATCACATCGAAACGTGGAAAACAGCCCCCCAGTTACGAGGGGCTGCATTATGCATCATGGATTTGATCGTACGCTCCATCATTTATTTGTCTTATTCCACATCGTCGCTTTACTTGATAGGAGCGCCCTTCATGTCCCGCGAGCGCTTAACGAGGCTATAGCCGATCAGCAGCGCCCCCGGGATGAACCAGTAAAGCGGCGCGGGGGGATAGTCCCCGGTGGACGGGAGATTGCCCAGAGGCGGATACTCATCAAATATCCATGCGTCTTCGTCGTCATCCCAATGCCACTCGCCCAGGGGGACGCCGTTTTCATCGAACTCGATATAGACGTCGCCGTCAAGCACAAGGGTGTTGCCTTGCACGGTGGGAAGGGGCTCCACATCCGGGTCGTCGCCGCCGGATTTGTATTCCTCTTCCTCTTCCAACACGATATTGTCGCGCTTGTCGCCGTCGCTGTCGCCGTCATCATCGTCGTCGTTTTCGCCTAGCACATCGCCGTCGTCGTCATCATCGTCATCATCATCGTCGTCGTCCTCTGTCTTCTTGTCGTCGTCCGGCTTTTTCCCGCCATCTTCGCCGGGGGGAGTGCCTGTTTCGCCTCCTCCGTCGCCGGAGCCGCCGGATCGGACGTTATTGACGGTGATCACGATGACGTCTCCGTTATCGATTTCCAAAGCATATACGCCGCCGATTCGAGGTACGGCTACAGGCTCGGCGCCATTTTTAACCATGCTGAAGGATGAGAAGCGGTAGCTGCTGGTTCCGCCGGAAGCAGTCCTGCGGGCAGTTTCCGCTATGCTATATGTGCCTGGTACGAGGAAATCGTAGTCCTGCCAAGCTATATCGCCGTCTTTATTCAAGATAAACCTATATGACTGAGAACTCGTCCCGCCTTGCGGAGTCATGGTCACTTCGAATGTATCGGTCAAGTCCGGATCCGGCACGCTGCCGCCAACAGTCTTAATGACGGTTACGTCCGCGTATCTGCCGCCAGTGGGTTTTTCTTTATTGTTAACATGCAATTCGATATCAATATCCTCTGTTACAGTAAGGATGTATTTGTCCCCATCCTTTTTCAAGCTGGATGGTCTGCTTGGGGCGGTAAAGGAGATGAAATCGGGGTTGGGTTGAGGGACTGGGAATTCTTCTCCCTCAACATCTTCATATACTATTTCTTCAATATAGTATTTTCCAACTGGGAGTTGGATTTCAGCCTGCCAATTATCCATGTAATTAAGAGTAACTTCCATCACATATTCTGGTTCATCAATACCAGTCAAAAGGATGGTATATGATTCTGCCGTAGCTGGATTGCCGTTTACCATTTTATGTATGGACACCCCAGCACCATCTTCACTGTCGTCACCACCTGGAGGAATCGTTGTGGATTCGTTAAAACCGGAGTAATGCGCCACCTGAATATTCTTGCCTTTGAATGTATCACCGGCTGTGGCGCTCATATTACTGAAGGTAATCCAGTCCGTTCTTCCGCAGGGGCACATATATTCGTACTCGGTTTTCATGCCAGGAGGGCAGCCTATATAGCCTATATGGCCAACGCCCTCACCGGGCCACACATAGAAAGGTTCAATTCCATTGGAATCAGTTTCTGGATCATCAGCAACATCATATTTGTTGCCATCTTGAAAAGGGTCAGGAGCAGTTAGTTTGAAATACTTAAGATCATCCTCGATATATAAAGCTTCAACATCAAGATAGGAAAGCGTTTTACCGCCCACTTCTTCACTAGCAACTTTATACTTGACATAGACTTGTTTCCCATTATAGTTGCCACCATCTGACATGATTACCGGATATACCAGCAACCATGTTTCCGGATCATCAGGGATTTGGGCAAAAGTTTCCGGCATCTTACTTATATATTTTGGTTTGATGCTTTTTGTAACGCTACCGCCCCCGTTGGGGCTGGTACCATGGTGGAAACCGAGATCGCAACTGTTCCAGGTCACTTCCTCAGGCGCCGCTCCAAAAGCGGAAGCAGCGGTCATCGCAAAGAGCAGGCTCAAGGCGACGGTTAGCATAAGTATCCGTGTAAATTTATTTCTCATAAACAATCCCCCCCAATTAATTATCATCCCACCTATATTATACTATATTTTCCACCTGTATTAATAATAATTCGTAAACAATATTGGCGGAAATTCGTAAACAATATGTAAATTCCGGGATTCAAAGCCAACTATCGGCAATCGCAGCAGTCGGCTTATGTTAAGCTTTTCTGTCAAGCATTTTGCGCGCCTTCGAAAATAGACGTCACAATATCAAGAGCCTGCCGAAATAAATCGTCCGGCATTCTTTCAATAAACTTGGGTGTTCTCGCATTAACATCTATGGTTCTGACTTGTTCGCATATGACGAAACCCGTCGTTAGCGTTCGGTAGTCAAGGGAAATCCTCGTTGGAAAAGGCTTTAGCGTATTGGTTATCGGACAGACAACGATAAATCCGGTTTTAGCGTTGTACACATTTCTGCTGACCACAAGGGAAGGGCGATATCCGGATTGTTCGTGCCCCTGTGTTGGCGAAAAGTCCAGCGCGACTATATCTCCTTGCTCAAAGCTCAAATCAATTCCCTCCCGGCAGGCGCGTTGATTTCGCCCCAGTCATAAGGCTCCGGAGCTTCACCGCTCCAGTCAGCAAAGAGCTTATCTATGGTCAGACGTTCCCTTGTCGGCTTTATTATAAGCATGTTATTCTCTGCGACGATTTCAACGCTGTCATTGACAGACAAGCCGACCACATCCAGAAGGGCCTTTGGAAGCCGTACACCTCGCGAATTACCCCACTTAACGATTGTCGTATGCATGGTACATGCCCCTTTCTTCTAAGGATATACATAGTATATCCTGCTTTGCTAAAAAATGCAACCGAACCGAATTATATTAGTAACGCATATCCGATACAATATGTAAATTCCGACGCCTGATATAAGAAAATATATTTATCCAAAAATAACAAAAAAATGCTTGACAGGTAAAAAATGGCATACTATAATACTGGAAGGGAATGGAAACGGCCGTTCGTTCCCGATAGAAAAACGTACAATTAGGTAAGGAGGACGGTTAACATGGATAAGATCACGTATGAGGTATTGGAGAAGCTGGGCGTGCTGTCCGAGTCTCCCCGGGGGTGGACCAAGGAGCTGAGGCTGGTCAACTGGAATAACCGGGGGCCGCGCTACGATCTGCGGGAATGGTCGCCGGGGGACAGGAAAGCAAGCCGCGGGATCACACTTTCCCTGAGAGAGATGAGAGTGCTGCAGGAAGTGCTCATGGAGACGGAGTTCCCGGAGCCGGAGGATGAAGACGAAGCCGTCGGCGAGGGTATGGACAATGGCATGATGGGCCTGCCCGGCTCCTTCAGCGAGTCGGGAAGCGACTATGCCGGTTCTTCGGAAGCGGCCGCTGCCGCTGTAGCCGCAGCCACCGCCGCTGCCGCGAACAAAGCCGCCAAGCGTGAAAGGAGGGCGTCGTAGTCTGCTAAGGAGGCTTTGGTCCGCGCATTGAGCTAAATCTACAGAGCCGGAGGGCGGGCGCCGCTCTCCGGCTTATTTGGCGTTTATCGTTTACAAGAGCAAAGGCACGGTTTATACTGGGGCAGGAAGAGTTATCGAAGCATGGTACAGTTTTATTATTCCAGAGTGGAGGCGCAAGCTTGAACGACGTCTACCAATGGTTCTCCTTCGCGGGCCAGGACGCCGCCCTATTTATCATCTCCATGATCCCGGTGGTGGAGCTGCGGGGCGCGGTGATCCTTGGCGCGGCCATGGACATGGCCTGGCATAAGGTGTTTATCATCAGCGTGCTGGGGAACCTGCTGCCCATCCCCTTTGTGCTCCTGTTCATCAAAAAAGTCCTGTACATGCTGAAACGCTTCCCTGCCTTCGCCGGCTTCATCCGCTGGTACGAGGGCAGGCTGGTCAGCCGCAGCGAGAAGTTTGGCGCGGTCTCCTTCTGGGCATTAGCCTTGTTTGTCAGCATCCCTTTACCCGGCACAGGCGCCTGGACGGGGGCGGGGGTGGCGGCGTTTTTGAATATGCGCCTGCGCACGGCTTTTCCCGCCATCGTGCTGGGCGTGCTCATCGCCGGGGTCGTGATGACGGCCGGGGCGTACGGCGTGGCAAATATCCTGAAAGCCTTCCCGTGAAAGTTTAAAGCGGCTTGAAGGAATTTGTAGAAAAATAACCATAGCATTGGCAGTATGCCGAATGAATTTGTTGAATATTATACAACAAATATAAAAAATACGATATTTACACGATGAAAGGCCTGGCGCTTACGGGCTTTTTTTATTTGCGCGTTTGTATTAAAATACATTTTCAAAAATAGTAGAATTCTTTTCATTTCCCTATTGACCTTCGAGAGGCTTCATTCTTTATCCTATGACCGTAAAGAGAAAGCAAACGATGAAATTTGAAAGGGGAATGCAAAATGAAAAGTGAAAAAATGACATGGAGAGATGAAGAAGCCAGGAGAAGCAGGAGAGCCATGAGAAAGAGAATCGAGAGAAGGCAGGAGCGGGAAGATGAAATGCTCATCAAGGACGCCATCGCCATGTTTAACGACTACAACGGTGAATTTCAGTTTGCCGGCGCCAACAATGCTTGGTAAGCCGTGCAGGATATAAAGAAGGGGCGGTACTCCTCCGGCAACTGGGAGAACCGCCCCTTCGCTTTGCTTGCCAACCTTATGATCAGCCTACCTCTAAGGTCCAGCCGTATGGGTCGGGGAGCTTGCCCCACTGGATGCCGGTGAGGGTATCGTAGAGCCTCTGGGAAACCGCGCCGATGCCGCCGTCTTGCACCTGGAGCTTTTCGCCGCGGATGCTGAATAAGCCGATGGGAGAGATCACGGCGGCGGTGCCTGTGCCGAAGGCTTCCTCCAGGTCGCCGTTCCTGGCGGCTTCGTAGAGCTCGTCGATGGAGAGCTTGCGCTCAGTGACGCTCAGGCCCCAGGAGCGCAGGAGCTGGATGCAGCTTTCCCTGGTGACGCCGGGGAGTATGCTGTCCCCCAGCTCGGGTGTAACGATCTCGCCTTTGATTTTAAACATGACATTCATCGTGCCCACTTCTTCGATGTACTTCCTCTCCACGCCGTCCAGCCACAGCACCTGGGTGAAGCCCATATCCTTGGCTTTCTTCTGGGCGATGAGGGACGCGGCGTAGTTGCCGCCGCACTTGGTGAAACCGGTGCCGCCCTTAGAAGCGCGGACGTATTCGTCTTCCACGTAGATTTTCACCGGGTTCAGCCCTTCGGGGTAATACGCGCCCACGGGGGACAGGATGACGACGAAGCGGTAGGAATCCGGTATGCGGACGCCTACATTGGACTGGTCGGAATACATAAAGGGGCGGATATACAGTGAAGTGTCGTCCTCCCTGGGTATCCAGTCCCGGTCTACGTCGATGAGCCGGCGGATGGAGTCCACGAAGACGTCCTCCGGCAGAGCCGGCATGCAGAAGCGGGCGGCGGAGCGGTTCATCCTGGCCGCGTTGGAATGAGGCCTGAACATGCGTACTTTGCCGTCGGGGCAGGTATAGGCCTTCAGCCCCTCGAAAATCTCGATGGCGTAATGCAGCACGCCGGCGGAGGGGTCCATGCTCAGCGGGCCGTAAGGTACGATACGGGCGTCATACCAGCCTTTATCCGTGGTGTAGTCAATGATAAGCATATGATCGCTGAAGAAGTTACCAAAGCCCAGATTGCTCCAATCCGGCTTGGCTTTCGGGTTTGTGTTCTTAGTGATTTGAATATCCATCTCTCTCGACCTCCTGTATCCGTGGGCGGCGCCCCGCGCTATACGCCGGCGGCGGGCGCTCTCCCTAATGATTACCCATATGATAACCCATAAAAATGGGAAAAGATAGCCTTTTCAAGGGGGTTTGTGTATACTTGAATGGATACTTGCCTGGATACAAGCGTGTATACACGGCGTGCGCGCGGCGATTCACGAAGGCAGCGATCCGTGATACAATATGGGTGAACGAAACAAATCGGAGAAGCGAGGTAGGGAATATGGAGTATCACTTCACGCCGAAAGGCGTCTGCAGCACAAGGTTTCACGCGGAGGTGGATGAGGAAGGCCGCGTAGGGAGCCTTACCATCGAGAATGGCTGCAACGGCAACGGGAAAGGCATCGGCAGCCTAGTACGGGGCATGAGCGTCGACGAAATCATCGAGAGGCTGGACGGCATCAAATGCGGCAGGAAAAACACTTCCTGCCCGGATCAGATCGCCAAGATGATGGCGGAGATCAAGAGAGAAATGAGTGCTGCGGGATAAATAAAGAGAGACAGGCGCTGTGTCAGCCGGTTGGCTGAGAAGCCGCGCCGCCGTGGCGTTTTCACCGGATCGGCAGATCCTCTTCATCTGGAAGACACATATCGGCGTTATAGTGATGATAACGAATGGATTACCGCAGAGAGGTGAGCGTTATGGAAGACTATATCTTCAGCCATTTATACGGAGACAGCGGCGAAGAAGGCGCGGATACGCCCGCAGGCGGCGATGCCAGGCAAAGCGCCGCTGCCGCTTATGACTATGACCATTGGATCGGCGGGCGGCCCGTAGAGTGGCCTTACACCGCCGTCGACGCGCCGCGGCAGGAGAGCGCGGGGGCGTACAGCCAGCAGTCTCTGCAGTCGTACCGGAGGAAACCGGAAGCTGGGCGCCGGTTCACCGCCGCCGCTTTGGCCGCCTGCATGATATGCGGCAGCGCGTTTGGCTTCTTTGGCTCCTACGCGTATGACCGCTTTAAAGCAGCCAGAGGGGAAAGCGGCAGCCCGGGGGTGATTTACCAGTCGGTAGCCAGAAATGTGGCCGCAGGGAACGCCGACGATGAGCTTACGATGATCGAGACGGCTTCCATCGTGAAGCAGACCGTGGTGGAAATCAACACCGAGAAGGTGACGGGAAGGTACAGCCAGCGGCTGGTGCCGGGGAGCGGCAGCGGGGTCATCATCACCCAGGACGGCTATATCGCCACCAATCATCATGTGATACGGGACGCCAACAGCATCACCGTGAGGTTGCCGGACGGCAAAAGTTACACGGCGACTGTAGTGGGCAGCGACAGCGAAGCGGATCTGGCGGTGCTGAAGATCCCCGTGAGCGGGCTTACGCCGGCTTTATTTGGGGACTCCTCGAAGCTACAGGTAGGGCAGACGACCCTGGCTGTGGGCAACCCCCTTGGCGAGCTGGGCGGTACGGTGACCTCGGGGATCATCTCCGCCCTCGACCGGGAGGTAGGCTTCGACGACGGGCAGATCATGACCCTCCTGCAGACGGACGCAGCCATAAATCCGGGCAACTCCGGCGGCGGATTGTTTAACCTCTACGGCGAGCTGGTCGGTATCGTAAACGCCAAGTCGGCGGGGATAGACATCGAGGGCCTGGGTTTCGCCATCCCGATCAATACGGCGAAAAAGGTCATCGAGGACATCATCACCATCGGATATGTGCGGGGCAGGGTAAGCGCTGGCCTTGAGGTGGTGAGCGTGGAGACCGCCCGGGAAGCCATGATGTACAGGGTCAACCAGACCGGCTTATACATCGCGAGCTCCAAAGACAGCCGCCTGCAGACCGGGGACCGCATCGTGGCCGTAAACGATACGCCGGTGAGCGATCTTTACAGCTTTAAGTCAGCCCTAAACAAGTTTAAAGTAGGCGACGTCGTAAACATCACCGTGGAGCGGGGCAGCGAGCGGGTCACCGCCGGGATAACCCTTACGGAGCTCAAACCATAAGCGCTGCAGGCGTCAAGGGCAGAGCAGAGTAAACGCGAGACGCCGGAGCGTCACTCGGCGTCATAGGGATAGCGTATCGCATAAAAAAAGTGGCTGTTGAAATAACTCACGCATTTCAGCAGCCGCTTTTTATTGATCTGTGATCGATCCTGAGCGCTAAACCCGAAGGTTGCCCTCTTGCCTTACTGCGCGGCCATCCGCTTGTAGCTGACCAGGCGGTCTTTGGCGTCGGCGGCGGATTGCTCGAAGAGCTTGTCCGCCACTTCCGGGAACTGCTGCTTCAGCGAGGTGTAGCGGGTCTCCCCTGCCAGGAAGGCTTTGTAGTCCTCCGAGGGGTCTTTGCTGTCCAGGATGAAGGGGTTCTTGCCCTCGTCGGCCAGGGCCGGATTGTAGCGGTAGAGGTGCCAGTAGCCGGTATCCACGGCTTTCTTCTCCTCTGCCTGGGTCTTCGCCATGTCGATGCCGTGGTTGATGCAGGGCGAGTAAGCGATGATCAGGGAGGGGCCGGGGTAGGCTTCAGCCTCGGTGACGGCTTTCAGCAGCTGGGCCTGACTGGCGCCCATGGAGACCGCCGCTACATAGACGTAACCGTAGCTCATGGCCATCATGCCCAGATCCTTTTTGCGCACCCGCTTGCCGGAAGCGGCAAACTTGGCGATGGAGCCGGTGGGGGTGGACTTGGAAGCCTGCCCGCCGGTGTTGGAGTACACTTCGGTGTCCAGCACGAGGATATTGATGTCCTCGCCTGAGGCGATGACATGATCCAAGCCGCCGTAGCCGATGTCATAAGCCCAGCCGTCGCCGCCGATGACCCATTGGGATTTCTTCGTCAGCAGGTCGGCCCTCTCGGCGATCTCCTTGCACAGGTCGTCGCACTCGCAGCCGCAATCCTTGCAGTCGTTGACGATATCAAGGAGGGCTTTGCCCGCCGCCTTGGAGGCAGCCGCGTCGTCCATGCCGGCGATCCAGGCGTCGCATACGTCTTTCACGTCCGGGGCTGCTTCCGCAAGCTGAGCGACCAGCTCCGCCAGCTTCGCCCGGCGCTGCTTCATAGCCAGCACCATGCCGAAGCCGAATTCGGCGTTGTCCTCAAAGAGGCTGTTGGCCCAGGCGGGGCCGCGGCCTTCCGCGTTGACCGTGTAAGGCACGGTGGGCGCCGAACCGCCGTAGATGGAGGAGCAGCCCGTGGCGTTGGCGATCATCATCCTGTCGCCAAACAGCTGGGAGATGAGCTTCACATAAGGAGTCTCGCCGCAGCCGGCGCAGGCCCCTGAGAACTCGAAGAGGGGCTGCTTGAACTGGCTGCCGATGACTGTAGCCGGATTCACGTCCACTTCAGGCACGGGCAGGGCGGCGGCGAACTCCCAGTTGGCGGACTGGGCTTCGATCTGCTCCGCGGCGGGCTTCATGACCAGGGCCTTCTCCTTGGCGGGGCAGGTCTCGGCGCAGGAGCCGCAGCCGCTGCAGTCCATGGGGCTGACCTGGATGCGGTACTGGTAGCCGGCTAGGGCCTTATTGTTTGGCGTCTTGACCGCGAAGGTATCCGGGCAGGCTACGCCGTCCTTGACCAGTGTGGGACGTATCACGGCATGGGGGCAGACCAGGGAGCATTGGTTGCACTGGATGCAGTTTTCCGCCTGCCACTCGGGGATATTGATGGCGATGCAGCGCTTCTCATACTTCGTGGTGCCCGTGGGCACGATGCCTGCGGGGTCGAATGTGGACACCGGAAGCTTGTCGCCTTCCTGGGCCAGGATGGGGGCGACTACGTCGTCGAAGTACTTGGTGGCGTCGATGGTGACCATAGGCGCGCCGGTAGTAGTGTTGGCCCATTCGGCCGGGACTTTCATCTCCACGATGCCGGAAATGGAAGCGTCGATGGCGTCGCAGTTCATCTTGACGATTTGCTCGCCTCTCCTGCCGTAGGATTTCCTCACCGCGTCCTTCATATATTCGTCGGCTTTGTCGTATGGTATCACTTCGGCCAGCTTAAAGAACACCGCTTGCATGACAGTATTGATACGCTTGCCCATACCCGCTTCGCCGGCGATCTTCACGGCGTCCACATTGTAGAACTTGGCCTTCTTCTGCGCCAATGCTTTTTTCATCGCCGCCGGGAGCTGGGTCTCCATCTCCTCCTGGCTCCAGGAGCTGTTCAGCAGGAAGACGCCGCCGTCCTTGAGGGCGGAGAGCATGTCGTAGCGAGTCACGTAAGAGGGGTTGTGGCAGGCGATGAAGTCCGCCGAGTCGATGAGATAGGTGGAATGGATGGGTGTTTTGCCGAAACGCAAATGGCTTATGGTGATGCCCCCGGACTTCTTGGAGTCGTAGGAGAAATAAGCCTGAGCGTACATGTCGGTATGGTCGCCGATGATTTTGATGGAGTTCTTGTTGGCGCCCACAGTGCCGTCCGAGCCTAAGCCGTAAAACATGCAGCTGATGGAGCCTGCCGGCGCGGCGTCGACCTTGTCGCCCAAAGGCAGGCTGGTGCCGGATACGTCGTCCACGATGCCTACGGTGAAGTGGTTCTTCTTCGCGCCGCCCATGTTGTCGTAGATGGCCTTGACCATGGTGGGGTTGAATTCCTTGGAACCTAAGCCGTAGCGTCCGCCCAGTACCGCGATCCCTTCTCTGCCGAGTTCCTTCAGGGCGGCGCAGACGTCTGTGTAAAGCGGCTCGCCGATGGCGCCGGGCTCCTTGGTCCTGTCCAGGACGGAGACGGATTTCACCGACTTGGGCAGGGCGTCGCCGAAGTGCTTGATGGAGAATGGCCGGTAGAGGCGGACTTTCAACAGGCCCACTTTACCGCCGTTTGCGTTTAGGTAATCAACAGTTTCCTCCACGGCTTCCGCGCCGGAGCCCATGGCGATGACGACGTGCTCGGCGTCGGGGGCGCCTACATAGTCGAAGAGGTGATACGCGCGGCCGGTAAGCTTGCTGACCTTAGCCATTTCTTCCTCTACGATGGCGGGGACTTCGGCGTAGAACTTATTGGAAGCCTCGCGGTTCTGGAAGTAGATGTCGGGGTTCTGGGCCGTGCCCCGCTGGTGGGGGTGGTCGGGATTCATACTCTTGGCGCGGAAAGCCTTGACCGCGCCCTGATCCACGAGGGGGAGCATTTCGTCGTAATCGATGGCGTCGATCTTCTGCACCTCGTGTGAAGTACGGAAGCCGTCGAAGAAGTGGAGGAAGGGCACGCTGGTCCGCAATGTGCTGAGGTGGGAGATCAGGGCCACGTCCATGGCTTCCTGCACGGAGTTGGACGCGATCATGGCGAAGCCCGTCTGGCGGCAGGCCATGACGTCGGCGTGGTCGCCGAAGATGGAAAGGGCGTGGGCTGCCAGTGCTCTGGCGGATACGTGAAATACGCTGGGCAAGAGTTCGCCGCTGATCTTATACATGTTGGGGATCATCAGCAGTAAACCTTGGGAAGCGGTAAAGGTGCTGGTGAACGCGCCGGCCGCTAGAGAGCCGTGGACCGCGCCGGCGGCGCCGGCTTCGGACTGCATTTCCACCACGTTGACTTCCTGGCCGAACAGGTTTTTCATGCCGGCCGCCGCCCACTCGTCCATGGATTCCGCCATGGGGGAGGAAGGGGTGATGGGAAAGATCGCCGCCACGTCGCTAAAAGCGTACGCAACATGAGCCGCTGCGGTATTCCCGTCGATGGTCATTTTTGTACTCATGGGAACCTCCTTATGTTAAACAATTCACCACAAGCAATTATATTGTAGAAAACCCTCCGCTGTCAACCGCGAAAGGCCGCAGTTGCGCCTTGTATCGCATAGTTGAATCAGATATACTTACGTTAGCGTCCGCTCCGCGCGCCGCCGCCTTCCGATCAAAGGCGCGGCTCAGCCCGCGAAGAGGCGGAATGCCTGAGGAAAGGAATCGGACATGGAAGACGACCGGCTGAAATCGCTGGAGGAAGTGGACCTCGCCTTCGAGGAGCTGCAGAAGAAATATGTGCCCGCCATCCCCCAGATCAAAGGTATGGATAATAGCGGCCCCCCCGCGCCCGTACGGATCGAAAGGCGGGGGGCGGACAGGGAGCGGCGCAAGGGCGGCAACGGGGACTGGACAGGCCCGGAGCGCCGCGCTGGGGATCGCCGCCGCGGGGAAGAAGCCATACTAAAGAAGAGGATCGTCCCCCGCAAGGGCAAGGGAGTCGTAGCCCTTCTACTGGCTGTCTCCGCCGTAGCCCTCATCCTTTATCTGGCGCCGTACCTGCTCTGGCATCCGGTAGAAGAGATCGCCTGGGTCAATCAGGAGAGCATCCCCCGGGACTACGACGTCATCGTCGTGGGCGCCGAGCCGGAAGGCATAGCCGCCGCGGTATCCGCCGCGCGCAACGGCATGAAGACCTTGCTGCTGGAAGAATCCCACACCTTGGGCGGGCTCATGACGCTGGGGCAGCTGAACTTCCTGGATATGTGTTATGACCATGAAGGCACGCTGCTCACCAGGGGGATATTTGAGGAATTCTACAACGCCGTGGACGGGACGGCTTTTGACATTACCACCGCGAAGAATTATTTCATCGACCTTGTCACCCTTGAGGAGCTGCTTACCCTGCGAACCGGATCCTCCCTCCTGGCCCCGCTGACGGAGTACGGCCGCGTCACCGGCGTGGTGATGATGGAGGGCGGTAAAGAGGTTCCCTACACAGCGAAGCGGATCATCGACGCCACAGCCGATGGCGACCTGGCCGCTATGGCGGGAGTTCCATATACCTATGGGGGCGAGGATATCGGCGAGCCGGAACGGCAGATGGGGGTCACGCTGGTCTTCGAATTGTCCGGCGTCAACTGGCCCCGGGTCTTCCTCCACCTAAACTGGGCGCGGATAAAGGGCGCCTTCACCGGAGACCGGGCGAATATCGGCGCGACGAATAAGACGGCCTGGGGATACGAGGAAGAGGGTTACTCCTACAAGCCCCGGGACGCTATGATGAGGCTGAGGGGCTTCAATATAGCCCGGCAGCGATCCGGCACCGTGCTTATCAACGCTTTGCTCATCTTCGGGATAGAGCCCCTGGCGCCGGGCAGCTTCGAAGCGGCGGCGGAGCGGGTCAAAGACGAGCTCATCTACCTGATCCCGTACATCCGGGAGAACTTCGCGGGCTTCGACAAGGCGGAGCTGGCCGCCACGGCGGGCAGGCTCTACGTGCGGGAGACCAGGCACTTCATCGGGGAGTATCAGCTTAGCATAGATGATGTGCTGGGAAACCGCGACCAGTGGGACAAGATCGCCATAGGCAGCTATCCCGCCGATGTGCAGCCTTCCGTACAGCAGCCCTTCGGCACGGTGATCGGCAATCCCGACCACTATGCCGTGCCCTTCCGCTGCATCATCCCAACGGGCGCCGACGACCTGCTCATCGTGGGCCGCAGCGCCTCATATACGTCCCTGGCCGCTTCCAGCGCCAGGGTGCTGCCTCTGGGCATGGCGGTGGGGCAGGCTGCCGGCGCGGCTGCCGCGCAGTCCATCCGGGAAGGCATGGATTTCCGCACCATAAGCAGGGATCCCGCGGCTGTGCACCGCCTACAGTCCACACTGAAGAGCCAGGGCGCCTACCTGGAGGACTTCATCAGCAGCGACCCAAACAGCGCCCACTGGGCATACGAGGGCATGGCAGCCCTTCGGCGGCTGGGGCTCATGGACGGAGGTTATGAGAATGACTACCGCCTGGACTCGCCCATGGATAAATGGCGTTTCCAGTATATGTTAAACGGGGTGATCAGGAAAGCCGGCTACTCCCTGGACTACTATGAAGTGGATGAGCCGCCGGACTGCGGCCAGGTGCTAGACGCGGTGGCTTCGGCCTGGCTTGCCGCCGAGGAGCTGAGGATATGGGCGGCGGGCACGGCGCCGACGCCCGGAACTACACCCGGCGCGGCGCCCGGCGAGGCGCAAGGGGAAGCCTTCGGGGAAGCTCCCGAGCGGACCGCGCCCAGGACCTTGCGGAGGAGCCCCGCTGAAAACAGGGAGCTGCTTTATAACGCGGGGCTGCTGAGCCATTCCCTGGAAGCCCGCTTCCTGGACAGCGCTAAGGTGCCGGAAGCCGCCGAGGTAGCGATGCTGCTGGCTAACCTGTACCGCCATATCCGCCTGGCAGACTGAAGCGCAAAGCACCCCTGTTTGCGATTTCTTATCCGGTCAACGAAGCCGTTCAATCCATCGCATGCAAACAGCCGCACCCCGGATCCCTACTCCCGTGAACTGTAAGCACCCCTGCAGGCAGCTCAAAAAAAACTGTTGACAAGGGCGCCTGTCCGGGAGTATGATTCATTTCAATGAAATACGGCATAAACCGATGAGTGAGAGTAGTAACCGGAGATTGAACTCCACAGAGAGCCGCCGATGGTGAGAGCGCGGCAAGGGATTTTCCGGCAAATGGACTCACTTGCGGCCTGGCTACACAGGCTGCTAGGGCGATCTGAAAGCTTGGCGACAGGCGAGTAGGCGTCGACGGGGACCTTACCCGTTATCCGGAAGGCGCATATGTCGGTATGCGAGCAGAGTGGGCGTTTCAGCCAATCAGGGTGGTACCGCAGAAGTCAAAGACTTTTGTCCCTACAAGGGATAGGAGTCTTTTCTTTTATCCCCAAACCCGGAAACCAGCAGAATATCCGATCAGGCAAATCATCAGCCTCATTCAGAGGGCACAGCCGAATTTCAAAAAAAGCAAAAGAAAGGTTGATCAACATGACAAGCAAAAACCAGGAAGTCCCGTACAAGATTTATCTGACCGAAGACGAGCTGCCGAAATATTGGCTCAATATGCGGCCTGACCTGCCCAATAAGCCGGCGCCTATGCTGCATCCCGGTACATTGAAGCCCTGCACGCCGGAAGACTTGTATCCGGTATTCTGCGAGGAGTGCGTAGCCCAGGAGCTAAACGGCGCGGACAGCCTCGTCGAGATACCCGAGGCGGTGCGGAATTTCTACCGGATGTACCGGCCGTCGCCTTTGGTGCGGGCCTACTGCCTGGAAGAGATCCTCGACACTCCGGCGAAAATCTACTATAAATTCGAAGGCTCAAACACCTCCGGCTCCCATAAGCTGAACTCCGCCATAGCCCAGGTCTACTACGCCAAACAGCAGGGGATCACCGCCCTCTCCACGGAGACCGGCGCCGGCCAGTGGGGCACAGCCCTAGCTATGGCCTGCGCGTACTTCGGCATCGACCTGAAAGTATTTATGGTCAAGATATCCAGCCAGCAGAAGCCCTACCGCAAAGCCGTCATGGAGACCTACGGGGCCCAGGTCATACCCTCCCCCTCGGACACCACAGCCGCCGGCAGGAAGATCCTTGAAGCGATGCCGGATACGGGCGGCTCTCTGGGCTGCGCCATCTCCGAGGCCATCGAGGTCTCCGCAGGCACGGCCCACAGCCGCTATGTGCTCGGCAGCGTGATGAATCATGTGCTGCTCCATCAGTCGGTGATCGGCCTTGAGGTAGAGGCGGCCATGGAGAAGTACGGCATCAAGCCGGACGTCATCATCGGTTGCGCCGGGGGCGGCTCCAACCTGGGCGGCCTCATCGCGCCCTTTATGTCCAAGAAGCTGAAAGGGCAGGCGGACACGCGTTTCATCGCGGTGGAGCCCGCCAGCTGCCCGTCATTCACCCGGGGGCGCTTCGCCTATGACTTCGGCGATACCGGCCAGACGACGCCCCTGGTCAAGATGTATACCCTGGGCAGCGGCTTCATCCCCGATACCAACCACGCCGGCGGGCTCAGGTACCACGGCATGAATAGCGTACTCTCCCAGCTTTACCACGACGGCTTCATGGAGGCGAGATCCTACCGCCAAAACGATGTATTTGAGGCGGCTTCCCTCTTTGCCCGCTCGGAAGGGACGCTGCCCGCGCCGGAATCCTCCCACGCCATCAAAGCCGCTATCGACGAAGCCCTGGCCTGCAAGGAGTCGGGCGAGGAGAAAACGATACTCTTCGGGCTTTCCGGCACCGGCTACTTCGACATGGCGGCTTATATGGCCTACAACGCCGGTACGCTCACCGACGACATCCCAAGCGACGAAGCCCTGGCGCGGGGCTTCGCCACCTTACCGCCCGTAGAGTAAGCGCAACCCGGCAAATCCGCGGATTCGAATCGCGCAGAAGGGAACCAGCTACAGTTCAGGGGGACCGTGGATCCGGCGATAGATTTTTACAGCCGGATTGCGGTTCCCTTCATTTTCGGTTAAACTAATGATTAAGGAAAGGCCGCGCCGCATAGACCGTTGGCGCGGTTCGCGAAGCGGAGGGGTGCGAGGTATGGCGGATTTCGATGAATTAAGACGCGCGATGGGCGAGCTGGAAGAGGAAGAGGTAATGAAGCTACTCGGCGGGCTGAAAGCCGCCGGGGGCGAGGGCGCGGCGGAGGCCTTGGCCGCCTGCCAGGCGGGTATGGACATTGTGGGCAAGAGATTTGAGACCGGCGAATACTTCGTAGCCGACCTGATCTACGCGGGGGAGCTCATGGGGGAAGCCGCCGCGGCGCTGAAGCCGTATCTGAGCGGCGGGGCCGGGGCGGGCGCAGGCAAGATGGTGCTGTGCACCGTAAAGGGCGATATCCATGATATCGGCAAAAATATCCTTAAGGCGCTCTTGGAAGCCGGCGGCATAGAAGTCATCGACCTGGGCGTGGACGTGGCGCCTGAGGCGATCGTGGCGGCGGTGAAGGAAAGCGGCGTGAAGGTGCTTGCCCTGAGCGGCGTCCTGACCCTGGCGGTGGAGTCCATGAGGGATACGGTGGACGCCCTGGCGGAAGCAGGGCTCCGCGAAAGCGTGAAAGTTATCGTCGGCGGCGCCCCGATCACGGCGGACTACTGCAGGATCATCAAAGCGGACGCCTGGTCGCTGAACGCCCTCGAGGGCGTCGGCGTCTGCCACCGGTGGCTGGCTGGCTGAGCGGATCACGACGCTTGCTTTTCTGAATCATTGTGGTATAATTCGCTTTAGTAATTGAGCGCGACGTCAGAAAGGAAAGGCAATGCTATGGCGGATTTATTAAGCAGAGACGACTATATCAATATCAAGGAAGCTTTGACAAGGGTCCGGGACAACAAGAAGCTTTTCCGCAGGATGTTGGGCTTGTTTATGGAGAGCGGCGAGTTTGCCAACCTGGAAGACAGCCTAATGCAGAAGGACTATGGCAAAGCGGCGGATGCCGCCCACGCCATCAAGGGGATGACCGGCAACCTCTCATTGACTGAGCTTTTTAAGATCAGCACCAGGATGATGGAAGAGCTGCGCCAGGGTATAGCCTCGGAAGAGTCCCAGGCGGACTTCCGGGCGGCGTATAGCCAGACCAGGCTATATGTGGAAGAGGTCATGGCGGAGATGGACGGCGAATGACCCGGTCAGGCAGGTATATAGGGCGGCTAGGCTGATTCCCAATGACCCGGGCATAGATAAGGGGCTGTAACAAAACAGCCCCTTTTTTGAATACGTCCGCGCCCATGCGGGCCCCGATCCGCCACCCGAAGCGCCAGGGAGTAGCTCGTCTCCGCCCCGGCTTAGGCGCCCACCGCCGCTTCCTGCTGGGCGCCGGCCTCGCCGGAGTTTTTCTCATTAAAGAGATAAGCGCGGCTGCGGTCGAAGCAATCCAGGAGTATGGGGTTAAAGGCGCCGCACTCGCCTTTCAGAATCATATTTACAGCTTGGTCGTGGGTGAAGGCGGGCTTATAGACGCGTTTACTGGTGAGGGCGTCGTAGACGTCCGCCAGGGATGTCGCCTGGGCCCAGATGGATATCTCGTCGCCCTTCAGCCCGTCGGGATAACCCCTGCCGTCCCAGCGTTCATGATGGTGCCGGCATATCTCGTAGCAGTATTTATAATACTCCTGATCTTGGGTGTAGTTCAAGGTGGACAGCATCTCGCAGCCCCGTATGGTATGGGTCTTCATGATCTCGAATTCCTCCGACGTCAGCGAGCCGGGCTTGAGCAGGATGGCGTCCGGTATGGCGATCTTGCCGATGTCATGCATGGCGGAGGCGCTTTCGATAATGCCGATCTCTTCCGTGGTGATGGGATAAGCGTCGGGATAAAAATCCCTCACCGTCTCCAATAGTATACGGGTGAGACCGCGGATATTCTTGATATGGGCGCCCGACTCACAGCTGCGGAACTCGACGGTGGTGCTGAGGGCGTCGATGACGAATTGGTTCGACTGATGGAGGCGCTCCGCCTGCTTCTCCAGCATCTCCTTCTGCTCCGCCAGCTTCTCTTCCAGATTCTGCTTATGGGCGTAAAGCTCCACTACATTGACCACGCGGCGGTATACGATCTTCGAGTTGAAAGGCTTGTTCAGCAAGTCGGAAACACCAAGCTCAAAGCCCTTAAGGCTTTTCTCGTCGTCGTTTTCCCCTGTGATGAGGATGACAGGGATGCTCTGGATGATCTTCGAGTCCTGCATATCATGCAATACGCCAAAGCCGTCCATGACGGGCATGACGAGGTCAAGCAAAACGATGGCGATATCGCTCTGGTGGCGATAGAGCAATTCCAGGGCGTCCTTACCATTTTCCGCTTCCAGAATGTCGTATTCATCACAAAAAAGATCGCTTAATATCAAACGATTCAACTCGATGTCGTCGACGACGAGAATCTTTTTCTTTTCGGCGAGCACGTTTTATCAACATCCTTTCCATTCATATTATAACACCTGCCCGGCAAATTTGTAAACGATTTCTTGAAGGGCCTTCCCGATTGTAACAAGCGGTTATGTATGGTATGATAATGGCATGGTATACACGAAAATTCATCAAACGCCCCGCAATATGGCGAATCGGTGGGAGTGACGCCCGTATGGAAGAAAAGTATTTCAGCTGGTCGAGGATAGGCGACATCGCCGTGGGCAGGGAGAACCTGGGCTTGGACATGCCTGTCGCGGTCTATCGTTTATTGATGTATAACCTCATGGATGAGCTCAAAGAGCGTTTCGGGCAGGAGCAGGCCGATCGGATACTATACTCCATCGGGTACAGGTCGGGCCTGGCTATCGCAGCCAATCTCCTTGAACCTGTCGGCGACCTGGATGAGTTCATCATCGACTTACAGAAGCGGCTCAAGGATCTGAAGATCGGCATACTCCGCATCGAATCGGTGGATTTGGAGAATATGCATATCGTCCTCACCGTGGACGAAGACCTGGATTGCTCCGGGCTGCCGGTCACTGGGGAGGCGGTCTGTACGTATGACGAAGGGCTGATCAGCGGCTTGCTGTATCACGCCACGGGCAAGGAATTTACAGTGAAAGAAGTCGACTGCTGGGCCACGGGTGACCGGACGTGCCGGTTCGAGGCCTACGCCCATCGGGGCGAAGCGGAGGGATGAGGGTGATCCGATGAGAGCATTGATACTTGCGGCGGGGTACGCCACCAGGCTATATCCGCTAAACCAAAGGCTGCCCAAGGCTCTTCTCCCCCTGGGCCGGGAGACCGTCATGGGGCACATCATAAGCCTGGTCAATGAAGTACCGGACTGCGAGGAGATCATCGTCGTCTCCAACCACAAGTTCATCGACCACTTCCGGCGCTGGAAGGAGGGCTATGAAGGGTATATCCCCGTCACGCTCCTGGACGACGGCACTGATGATGTGACCGAAAGCCTGGGCGCCATAGGGGACATTCATTATACGATCAACAAGATGCAGCTTGACGAGGAGCTCCTGATCATCGCCGGCGACAGTTATTTTGATTTTTCCTTAAGCCTGTTTGTGGAGACCTGCCGGGAAAGCGGCCAGGACGGGGTCTGCGTGAAGAAAATCGACGATCCGGCCCTGCTTAGCCATCTTGGCATTGTCTTGCTGGATGAGAATAGGAATATCGTCAATATTGAGGAAAAACCGGCTAAGCCAAAGTCAGACTTGGCTATGTACGCCATCTATTACTATACCCGGGAGACCATAAGGTTGTTCGCCCAATACCGTAAAGAGAAAAACAACATGGACGCCCCCGGCAACTTCGTCGTGTGGCTGTATACCAGAAAGCCTATGACGACATTTACTATCGAAGGCCAGTGCCACGACGTGGGAACGGTGGAGGCCTACACCAAGCTCTGCGAGAGCCTTGGGATCACCTATGACCTCAGCGGCATAGAAAGCGGCGATGTATGAGGGTAGGGATATTTGCCGATACGTATTATCCCCAGATCAATGGCCTGGCGACGTCTGTACTGATGCTCAACCATTATCTGCGGGCCCGGGGCCACCGGGTTTTTATTTTTACCACCACCGACCCGGACGCCCGGCAGGATGAGGAAGACATATACCGTCTGCCCAGCATGCCATTCCTCGCGGAGAGGCGCATGGGGGTGTTTTATCATCCCCGCCTGGCAAGGTTGGTGCGGGGGCTTGAGCTGGATATCGTCCATACCCATTCCGAGTTCGCCCTGGGGGTATTTGGCCGCTATATGGCCAGGGAGCTTAATCTGCCTGTAGTCCATACGATGCATACGGTCTATGAGGACTACACCCATTATCTGACGAAATGGGTACCCATGCTGGACGGCTTCACCAGAGTCGTCGCCAGGAAGCTCACCGCCGAGTTCTGCAACTCAGCCGGGCAGGTGATCGTGCCTACGGTGAAGATGAAGGATATGCTTCGGTCCTATGGCGTCCGCGGCGAAGCAGCCGTGATACCCTCCGGGATCGACCTGGAAAGGTTCAAGCCAGGATACTACAGCCCGGAGGAAATCCGCCGCGCCAGGGGCGAGCTGGGGATAAGCCCGGAAGATAAGGTGCTGCTCTATCTGGGCAGGATAGCGGAGGAGAAAAATATCCAGGAGCTGCTATACGGCTTGAAGGACTACCTCCTCGCCAGGCAGGACATGAAGTTTGTACTTGTGGGGGACGGCAAGGACCGCCCGAGGCTGGAAGGCCTTACCGCAGCCCTGGGTATGGCGGATAAGACGATCTTCGCGGGGGTCAAGCCCTGGGATGAGATAGGGAAATACTACCAGATAGGCGACGTCTTTGTGAACTCCTCCCGGAGCGAAGCGCAAGGCCTCACCTACATCGAGGCGATGGCGGCCGGGCTGCCGGTGGCGGCAAGGGCGGATCGCTGCCTCGAAGGGATACTGCAAGACGGGGTCAACGGCTATGCCTTTGAAGATCAAGCCGGGCTGGTGGGCGCCCTTGACAAGATACTTGCCGATGACGCGGCGAGGCAAGACCTCAGCCTGGGGGCGATGGCTACGGCGGAGGAGTTCTCCGCCGCCGTGTACGCGGATCGGGTAGCCGCCGTATATGAGCGGCTTCTGGAGCGGGGCAGGATACCCAGGCGCGTCGCGTCGTAAGCGCCGGTACAGGCGCCAGGCGCCGAGCCTGCCGCTTCGCAGGCGCACGGCATAGTTGCACCGGCTGATACGTCCCTGCCGGGCGCCAGGCGCATAAGCGGGGCAATCCGATGAAGAAGGCAGCCGAGCGGGGGTTGTCGTTTAAAGGGGTTATCGTACAAAAGGGGTTATCGTATAGAATAGGAAAGCCGCAAAGAAAAAAGCGCACGTCGGGATTGTCCCGCTGTGCGTCTTTTCAGTGCGCCCGGCATGGGCGATGACTTGGGAGCGTAAGCCTCCCGCAGGCTTGATTTGGGGCTTCGGCGTGACGTTATGCCCGCTTGAAATATTCGCCCTTGACGAGCCTGGCGGCGGCGTCCTTGATGACCGGCAGCATGAGTGGGCGGTTAAACCGCGTGATCCCGGTTTTCTCCTGAGTGGTGGCGCCTACATGACGGCACCAGGTCTCCATCTCCAGCAGGCATTGGGACGTGCCGTTGCCGCTGCCCCCCGCCGCCGCGACCAGATGGATATTCTTGCCGGCTGCGGCGCTGCCGCTCTTGCTGAAAGCTTCGCATCTGCGGAAGCGGTCGAGGAAATACTTCATGCGTTCGCTTGGCTGCATGAAGTAGACCGGGGTGACGAGTATGACGCCTTCGGCTTCGCGGAACTTCTTCTGCAGCTCGGGGAGTACATCGCCGATGACGCACTTAGACGTCTCCCGGCACTGGCCCCAGCTCGTACCGCAGATGCGGCAGGGCTCCAGCTTCGCCGCGCTGATGTCGGCGATCTCCGCCTGGCCTCCGGCTTCCGTGATACCGTCGAAGGCAGCTTTGGCGCAGGCCGCGGTCAATCCGTCGGTGTTTGGGCTCGCTGAGATGATAAGATACATGGTTGATCACTCCTTTATAGGTTCTGAGGCAACGCCCCACCGGGGCCTTTTCCTCGGGCGTTCGACTCCCTCTGGAAGCTGTCCTCAATACCACTCAATGAAATTGAGCGGTATTGTATGGAGACGAGGGGAGTCGAACCCCTGTCCGAAAGAATGACCACGGAGGCGTCTACGAGCGTAGTCTATGATTTACATTCGCTTCGACAGCTCCCACAGACAGGATCAGCCGTTACTATTCCCGTTGATTTCCCCTCGACATACGAGAAGCTGAGCCAAGGGTAGCCTGCTAAATGTCTCCCCATCCCTCACCGCAGGCCCAGAGGGCGGGGAGTCGGCTGCTTTAAGCAGCGAAAGCTAAATTATCGTTCGCAATTAAGCGTTTTGCGCCTTTTTAACGGGCTGGCGCCAACCCGGCCCGCTTCCTCCGCCACCATTTCCCCCGTCGAAACCGGTACGTCCCCGGAAATGCCAGACAAAGAAGATTTCTATCGACAGTATAACCTATTTTAGCCGGCTGCACAATGTAAATATTATCAATAATGGAAATAATAAAAATAAATGGAAAAATATGTTGCATAGATCAGAGAAGTCTGTTATACTGATAATTGGAAAGTATAGGAAGGAAATATTCCTTTTCATATACTTCGCTATCGTTTATAATCGAATAACTAAGGCGGTGATCAAATGGCATTAACACAGGATGATTTACAGTCGATTGGCGGTCTTTTCGGTGATTTGCTCAGAAATGATTTTATTCCGATCATCAATGCGCGATTCGATAGGGTTGAGATGCGGCTTGATGTATTAGAGGAGAATTCAAGGGAGCTTCAGGAATCTGTCGCGGAGCTACAGGGTAGCGTCGGTGAAATATGGGTCGCCATCGGCGAATTACGGAAAGACGTCGGCGCAATATGGGTTGCCATCAACGAATTGCGAAGTGACGTCAAGGAGATGCAAGCAACTGTCGCGGAGCTACAGGTATCTTACGCGGAGCTGCGTGAATCCTTCGCCGAGATGCAGGCAACTGTCGCGGAGCTGCAAGCATCTTTCGCCGAGATGCAAGCAACTGTCGCGGAGCTGCAGGCGTCATACGCCGAGATGAAGGTATCCTCGGGCGAAATGCAGTCGTCGATTGCAGTCATGCAAAAATCTATATTCATCATTGAGAATGAAAAGTTTAGGAAAATCGATGCTGCCTTAGAGGGCTTCGATCTCAACGTGAATAAAAACAAAGAGCAGGACGAACGCCTGGAAGCCATAGAAGCTAGGGCGGAAGAACATGATATCAGGCTCGTTGCTTTAGAAGGGGCAATGTGATTTCGTAAGAATCAATCCCTGTCTTTGCCCCTGAACGCCCTTTCTACCTCCCGCCTGGCGACCTTCGCGGCGGCGGCGTCGCGTTTATCGTAGAGCTTTTTGCCTTTGCACAGCGCCAGCTCTACCTTAACCCTGCCTCTGACGAAGTACAGCTTCAGAGGCGCCAGGGTGAGGCCTTCCTGCTTGACCTGGCCGTAGAGCTTCATGATTTGACGCTTGTGCATTAGCAGCTTTCTGCGGCGCATAGGGTCTACGTTGTATCGGTTCCCATGCTCGTAGGGGCTGATATGCATGCCTTCCAGATACATCTCCCCGTCCTTGACCATACCGTAGCAATCCCGGAGATTGACTTTCCCGGCGCGGAGGGATTTCACCTCCGTACCGGTCAGCGCGATGCCGGCTTCGTATGAATCCAGTATGAAATATTCATGCCGGGCCCTACGGTTCTCGGCGATTATCTTTATTCTGTCATCTGCCATTTGTGTCCTCTTCCTGAAACCGAAAAGTTTTCGTCATGCGGTCGCGCCCGGCCACAGCGTTGGGAAATACCCGCCGGGCCGATTCCAGGTACGCGCCGGGATCCGGCATAGCGGGAGAGAAATGCGTCAGCCACATCTCATCCACCTTCCCCGCTTTAGCCAGAGCCGCCGCTTCGCTGAATATCATGTGCCTCTTCTGGGCCGCCTGGTCCAGCATATCGTCATCGCCATAAAGCCCTTCCGCGATAAACAGATCGGAGCCCTGTATGAAATCCGGGATGCCGGGGACAGGCCTCGTGTCGGTGATGTAAGAGACCTTGATGCCCTTACGCTGAGGCCCCATAACCATATCCGGCGAAAAGGACTTTCCCTCATGCACGACCTTCTCCCCTTTCTGCAGCCTCGACCAGCCAAACAGGGGTATACCCAGCTTTTTCGCTTTGTCGGCGTCAAACCTGCCTGCCCGGGGGACGGTGAGGCTGTAGCCGAGGCAGGGGGTATGGTGATCCAGGGGCAGGGCGGACAGCTGAAACCCGCCGGCTTGAAACGATACAGCCTGGCCGCCTCTGGGGGTCAGCTCGATGAACCGGGGCTCAAATGGCACAGGGGCGATGACGCAAAGATGGCTGGTGACCTCCCGTATGCCCTTGGGACCGACGATGGTGACCGGTTCGGTCCTGTCCGAGTTGCCCATGGTCAGCAGAAGGCCGGGAAGCCCGGCGATGTGGTCTGCGTGGAAATGCGTGAAGCAGATGACGTCGATATCCTTGAAACCCCAGCCTATCCGGCGAAGATTGATCTGGGCGCCTTCACCACAGTCCACGAGAAGCATCTTGCCGTTTAGCCGGGCAACCATGGCGGTGAGAAAGCGGTTGTGCATGGGCATGAAGCCGCCGGAACCGACGAGGGCTATGTCGAGCATGTATCCAGTCTCCTTGCCGCGCCGCCGTACAGGGGCGCCCAGTGGTTATTATACCATGTGAAGCAATGCGTAACATGGTATAATCTGCCATGTCGGGCGGTTCTCCCAGAGGGAGGAGCCCGGCGGTAATTAAATCTGTATAATAACCGCAGAACCGGCGCGCCCAGTGGTTATTATACCATACGACTAAACTCATGCTGCGCTTCCAGCTTGCATTCGTTAAGGGTATAGTATCTATTCTACTAAGCTCGCGCAAGGCTCGCTAAGTAGAGATATT
>Ga0082212_10002126_pt1 | contig 29184 bp, 23 predicted proteins | sample TergutNt197P3_FD_71548 | JGI IMG/M metagenome (GOLD analysis project Ga0082212, IMG submission 71548) | Neocapritermes taracua P3 segment gut microbial communities from Petit-Saut dam, French Guiana - Nt197 P3 | ecosystem: Host-associated > Arthropoda: Insects > Digestive system > Gut ...
ATAACCGATCTGGATCAAGACCCCTTTGAGGCCATTGCCCTGGACAGCCTGGTGGAGATCGACGCCGACCGGGGCCTGGTCACGGTTCTGGCGGTTTAAGCGCTCATTACGCCTGATAAGGCCGTATTTTCAGGAGGCCTCATGTCTCTCACTTTCCCTGATTTGACCTTCCGTCCGGAATTGCGCGTCTTGTCTGAGCAACAGATCAAGGAGATTCACTGGGCGTCCCTGGAAGTATTGGAACGCACCGGCTTGGTCATCAAGCACCCCCGGATGCTGGAAGCCCTGGCTGGAGCCGGCGGCCGGATCTCCGGGGACCGGGTGCGCCTGCCCGCCCATCTGGTTGAGGATTGCCTGCGCCGGGCGCCCAAACGCCTGGTCCTGGGCCGCCGGGACGGAGAGCGGCGCGTGTTTCTCCAGGGCGGCTACTCCTGGTTCGGGCCCAGCCTTGACTGCGTGGACTTTCTCGACCCGGTTGACGGCCGCCGGTCCCCGTTTCACCTGAGGCACTGCGCGGCCAACGCCCGCCTTTTGGACGCCCTGCCGAATTTTGACTGGTCAATGATCATCGGCATGGCCGGGGACTGCCCCCCGCAACTGGCCGACCGGCTGGCGGCCAAGGCGGCTCTGACCAACACCGAGAAACCCCTGGTCTTCTGCTGCAACGATGTCGAAAGCCTTAAGGCCGTCTATGAAATGGCCCTGGTCATCACGGATGGCCGGAAGAATTTTGAACAGGCGCCTTTGATCGTCCACTACTCGGAACCCATAAGCCCCCTCTCCTACTACGGCCCGTCCCTGGACAAGATAATCTTCTGCTGTGAACACCGCCTGCCCCTGATAATTCTCAGCGCCCCCCAGGCCGGGGGCACCGGCCCGGCCAGTCTGGTCGGCAGCCTGGTTCTGGGCAATGCGGAAAGCTTAAGCGGGCTGGTGATGGCCCAGGTCCTGGCCCCGGGGACCCCCTTCATCTACGGCATCCAGTCCACCATCATGGATATGCACACCACCATATTCACCTACGGCTCCGCCGAACAGGCCCTGATGTTGAGCGCCGTCTCCCAATTGGCCGCTTTCTACGAACTGCCGCTCTTCGGCACGGCTGGTGCCACCGACTCCAAATACATTGATCCCCAGGCCGGCCTGGAATCCATCTTCCAGTGCCTGGCTTCCGCGGCTTCCGGTTCCGGCCTGGTGCATGACTGCGGCTCATGGCTGGATCACGGCTCTCTGGCTTCACCGGAATACATGGTCCTGATGAACGAAATCATCTTCATGGTCCGCCAGTTCATGAAGGGCCTCCCGGTTGACCGCGAAAGCCTGGCCGTGGAGATCATTGACCAGATAGGGCCCGGGGGCAATTATCTCCGGCATCCCTCGACCCGCCGGATCTGCCGGGAGATGTTCTATTCCCGACTGTTCGACCGTAGCATGGCCGAAAAACCCGGCAGTCCCAAATTCGGCGAGCGTCTCCGGGCCATGACCCTGGAGAAGATGGATCATCAGCCGGTTCCCCTGACCACGGAAAAAAGCCGGGAGCTGGCCCGGATGGAGGAGATCTGGCGCAAAACCGCGGGCTGACCTTGATTCAGCTCGACACGAGGTAAGGAAACATGAAAAAAAAGTGGGTTTTGATGTCGGCGGCGCTGTTCATAGCCGCTTTGACCTTGGGTTGTTCACCCGACCAATCCGGGTCGGATCCCTCCGCCGGATCGTCCTCGGCCTCTTTTCCCGGGCCGGCCGCGAGAAACTCTGTCATTATCGCCCAAACCGTGGAGCCGTCGTCCCTGGATCCTCACAACTGCTATGAACTGATGGCCATACGGGTCTATATGAACATGTTCGACTCGCTGATCCGGGCCGATGCGGACGGGCAACTGCACCCCGCCCTGGCGGAAAACTGGAAAATCTCCGGCGACGGCCTGACCTACACTTTCAAGCTGCGCCGGGATGTGAAATTCCAAAACGGGGATCCGTTCACCGCCGCGGACGTCAAATATTCCTTTGAGCGGGCCATGGCCTCGCCGTTTTGCCAGGAAGCCACCGAGCCGATGGACAGCGTCGAGGTCATCGACGACCACACGGTGGCGGTCAAACTGAAGTTCGCCTATTCACCTCAGTTGAATTTCTTTTCCACCACCTACCTGGCGATCGTCAACAAAAAAGTGGTGGAGGAACGGGGCCGGGATTTCTCGATCAACCCAGCCGGGGCCGGCACCGGTGCCTATGAGTTTGCCGGGTGGAAAAAGGGCGTTTCAGTCACGATGACGGCCAACAACGGCTATTTCCGCGGCCAGCCCGACATCCAGACCGTGGTTTACCGCATAATTCCCGAGGAGAGCGCGGGCGCCATAGCCTTGGAATCCGGCGATGTGGACATTCTTTTGCAGCCTTCCACGGTGGATGTGCCGAATCTGAAAAGAAATCCGGACCTGGCGGTGTATGAAGCCGAATCCTATTACTGCGAGTACTTGTCCATCAACGTCAATACGCCCCCCTTCGACAACCTGGCGGTGCGCCAGGCCATGTCGATGGCCATTGACAAAAACGATCTCATCCTGGCGGCGGTCGATGGTATAGGGGGCACGCCGACCGGCACCATAGTCTCCCGGCGCTCCTTCGGTTACGACCCGGGCCTGGCCGAGCCGTATCCTTACGACCCGGAAAGGGCGAAAGAGCTTTTAGCCGAGGCCGGTTTCCCGGATGGTTTCAACTGCGCCATTGAAACCGTGGACGGCGTACGCAAAAAGGTGGCCGAAGCCTATCAGGCGGCCCTGGCGGCTATCGGCATCAAGGCCGCCATCAACGTGGTGGAAAACGGAACTTTCTGGGACGACGCCGCCAAGGGCAACAACCCCCTCTTCATCGCCGGCATGACCGCCTTGCCGGCCGACGGCGACCCTATCCTGAATTCCTGTCTCTCGGCCACAACCATAGGGACGACCAATTTCTCCTTTTACCATAACGCGGAATTCCAGGAGCTGCTTGAAGAGCAGCGCCGGGAGGCCGACCCGGAGAAGCGGGCCCGCGCCCTGCGCCGGATGCAGCAGATCGTCTATCTGGACATTCCGCTGATCCCCTCGTATTTCCGCAAGACCATCGCCGCGAGCGACAAGAACCTCAAAGGCTTTAAAGTGGAAGCCCACAACCTGTTCTACGCGGACACTCTTAGCTGGTAGGAACCGCGGATTCATCCGCGCCCGGGCGGAGGGCGGCAGTTCCATGTGGAAATACATCATCAAGCGGGTCCTCTTGATCGTTCCGACAATCATGTTCGTGATCATGATCGTGTTTTCCATCATGTCGCTGACGCCCAGCAGCCCGGGCCGGCTTATTCTGGGGCAGACCGCCAATGAGGCGGCCGTGGCGGCCTTAAACGAGCGGCTGGGATACAACAGACCGTTTCTCATCAGGTTCGGCAATTATGTCGCCGGGATCATGCGGGGTGATTTTGGCTCATCCTACCGCACCGGCCGCCCGGTGTTCGAGGATGTCTTCTCCCGCTTTCCCGTCACCCTGGCTCTTTCCCTCATGGCCATCACGGTCACCGTGGCCGTGGGGCTTCCCGTCGGCGTTTACTCGGCCATAAGGCAGTATTCCGCCCTGGACTACACCTTCACGATCACGGCTATGTTCTTTTCCTCCTTCCCCGTGTTCTGGTTCGGCTTGATGCTGATCATCCTCTTCTCGCTGAAGCTCGGCTGGCTGCCCTCCAACGGCGCCGACACCTGGAGACATTTCATCCTGCCGGTGGGCACCTTGTCCCTGCCTTACCTGGCGATCATTCTGCGCATGACCCGCTCCACCATGCTGGAGACGATCCGCCAGGATTACATCCGCACGGCCCGCGCCAAGGGGGTTCCGGAAAGGCGCGTCATCATGCGCCATGCCCTGAAGAACGCCTTATTACCCATCATAACCCTGGTCGGCATGATTTTCGGCCTTCTCCTGGGCGGCGCCGTGCTCACCGAAACCGTCTTTTCAATACCCGGGCTGGGAACCTTGATCGTCAACGCCATCAGGATGAAAGACATTCCGCAGGTCATGGCCGCGGTCATTTTCCTCTCGACGATGTTTTGCGGCATCATGCTATTGGTGGACATCCTCTACGCGCTGGTCGATCCCCGGGTCAAGGCCCTGTACAGGCGGAGCGGGAATCACTGATGGCAGGCCCGGAAGAAAAAGGCCAGGTCCGGTCCCAGGGCCAATTCGCCCAAGCCTGGCGGCGGCTGCGCAGGAACAAGGCGGCGATGCTCGGGCTCGCCGTCATCATCTGCTTCGCCCTCTTGGCCGTTTTCGCCGACTTCATCGGCGACTACGACCAAACCGTGGTCGGCCAGAACATAAAAAACCGCCTTAAACCGCCCAGCGCCGAACACTGGTTCGGAACTGACAATTACGGACGCGACGTCTTTTCGCGCATTGTCCACGGCGGCCGCATTTCGCTGACGATCGGGGTCGTCACCACGCTCATCGCCACGTTTTGCGGCGGGCTGTTGGGGGCCTCCGCCGGGTTTTACGGCGGCCGGGTGGACATGGTCATAACCCGCTTCACCGACGCCATGATGTGCATCCCGGCCATTCTCTTGGCCCTCACCGTAGTCAGCGTATTGGGCCCGGGCATGGTCAACATGATGATGGCCATTACCGTGTCGCAAGTGCCGAATTTCGCACGCATCATACGCTCGGTCATTCTCACTTTGCGCGATCAGGACTACATCCGCGCCGCCCGTTCCTGCGGCACCGGTGATTTCCGCATCATATACAGGCATATCATTCCCAACGCCATGGGCCCCGTGATCGTGCAGGCCACCATGACCATCGCAGACATGATCCTGACAGCGGCCGGCCTTTCATTCATCGGCATGGGCATCCAGCCGCCGCAGCCTGAATGGGGCACCATGCTTTCCGAAGCCAAGGAACAGATACGCTACGCGCCCTACCTTATAGCCTTCCCGGGTCTGTCCATCGTGCTTTGCTCCCTCTCCTTCAATCTGCTCGGAGACGGGCTGCGGGACGCCTTGGACCCACGCCTGAAGAACTAAAAGGAAAACCCCTCTTGCTGGAAATCAAAGACCTGAAAGTCGTTTACCAGACTGATGAGGAGACCGTAAGGGCCGTAAACGGCGTCAATCTGACGGTGGACCGGCGGGAGACCTTGGGGCTGGTCGGCGAGACCGGCGCCGGAAAAACCTCGTTGGCCCTGGCTGTCTTAAGGCTCCTGCCGGAACGCACCGGCCGGATCACCAAAGGTGAGATCCTGTTCGGCGGCCTGGATCTTCTGGCTTTGCCGGCGGCGGAAATGCGCGCCATTCGCGGCGGGCGCATATCCATGATTTTTCAAGATCCCATGAGCAGCCTGAACCCCGTGCTCACTATCGGCGCCCAGATCGCCGAAGCGCTGGAATATCACCAGGAGGAGGGGAAAAGTTCCCGGGAGCGCATCAACAGGCGCGTCGATGAGATGCTGGAATTGGTCGGACTTTCGCCGAGCCGTAAAAACGATTACCCGCACCAGTTTTCCGGCGGCATGAAGCAACGGGTCGTCATCGCCATGGCGCTGGCTTCCGGCCCGGAATTATTGATCGCCGATGAGCCCACCACGGCGCTGGATGTGACGATCCAGGCGCAGGTGCTTTCGTTGATGAAGAATCTGAAGGGTCACCTGGATACCTCCATGATCCTGATCACCCATGACTTGGGGATTGTCTCCCGGATTTGCGACCGGGTGGCCGTCATGTATGCCGGAGACATCATCGAAAGCGGAACCGTGCGCGACCTGATCCTCGGCCAACGCCATCACCCCTACACCAACGGCCTCTTCGGCTCCATTCCCGACCTGAAAGTGCAATCTCGGCGCCTTAAGCCCATTGACGGGCTTATGCCGGATCCCTCTCGTCTGCCTTCCGGGTGCGGCTTTCATCCCCGCTGCGTCCATTGCGCGGATATCTGCCGACAGCGGAAGCCGCCCCTGCGCCAATGGGGCACTCACGGCATAGCCTGCCATCTTTTCGAGAGGCTGGACTGATGACCCCCTTGATTGAAACCATCAGTCTGAAAAAATATTTCCGCACCCCCGCCGGCCCGCTCCACGCCGTGGACGGAGTGGATTTGCGGATAGAAAAAAAAAAGACCCTTGGCATCGTCGGCGAGTCAGGCTGCGGCAAAAGCACCCTGGGTTCCGTCATCCTGCGGCTGACCGAGCCGACTTCCGGCGATATTCTGTATGACGGAAACAGCATCCTGAACCTGGACCGGCGGCGGATGAACCGGATGCGGCGGAATATGCAGATGATCTTCCAGGACCCGTATTCCAGTCTCAACCCGCGCCTGAGCGTCAGCGAGCTTATAGCGGAACCGATGATAGTGAACAAAATGCCGCCCGGCCGCGGTGAAATTTTTGCCCGGACGCGCAAATTGATGGATACGGTGGGTCTGGCGAGCCGGCTGACCAACGCCTATCCCCATGAACTGGACGGCGGCCGCCGCCAGCGCATCGGCGTCGCCCGGGCTCTGGCGCTGAACCCGGCCTTCATCGTCTGCGATGAACCGGTCTCGGCCCTGGATGTCTCGATCCAGGCGCAGATACTGAATCTGCTGATGGATTTGCAGGACGAGCTGGGTTTGACCTACATGTTCATCACCCATGATCTCAGCGTGGTGAAGCACATATCCGACCGGATCGCCGTCATGTATCTGGGGCAGTGCATTGAACTGGCCTCATCGGACGACCTTTTCCGGTCTCCGGCGCACCCCTACACCCGAGCCTTGATGGCGGCGATACCTGTCATCAGCCTGGATGAAAAAGATCTCTTTTCCAACCTGATCCGAGGTGAGGTCGTCAGCCCGGTCAACCTGAAACCGGGGTGCCGCTTTGCCGGCCGCTGCGAGATGAGGGCCGAGGAATGCCTGGAAGATATGCCGGAACTCAAAGAATATGAACCTGGCCACTTGGTGGCCTGCCGATTGGCCTTGCCCGGGCCGGGAGCTGTATGACCATGTTGTTGCGAAATTGCCGACTGTTGCCGGAATTGTCCGGCGGTTATGGCGGTGAGGCCGATGTCCTGGTGCGGGAAGGCCGCCTCGCCCTGATTTCCCGGCCTGGCGCAAGCGCCGAAAACGGCGGGGCCGTGGACCTCGGAGGCCGGACGGTTCTGCCCGGCTTCATTGACCTTCATGTACACCTGGCCATCAGCGGCTCGGACCTGCTGGTGGATAACGCCAAACCGCTTCCCTACCGCACCCTGGAGAGCTACAAATTCGCCCTGGACACCTTGCGGGCCGGTTTTACGACCGTGAGGGATGTGGGGGATGTCAACCACATCGTCGTGGCCTTGCGGAATATGCTCAGGGAAAAACGTCTGCCCGGGCCGCGCATCCTGACCAGCGCAAAAATCATAACCCCTTCCGAATTGGGGAACGATTACTTCATGGGGATGTACAGCGAGGCTAACGGCCCCGCCGCTGTCCGGCACGCGGCGCGCGAGGAATTCAAGGCGGGCGCCGATTTCATGAAGATCATGGTTTCCGGCGCCATCAGTAATCCCGGCGGCGAGCCGGGCCTGACGATCTGCGAGGAGGATGAGCTGAAGGAGCTGGTGCGGATCGCGCGCAGCCGTCATTCATACGTGGCGGCTCACTGTCACAGCCTTGATTCCATCCGCCTCTGCCTCAACTCCGGCGTGCGCACCATCGAGCATGCGACCTTGCTGGATGGAGCGCTTATCGACCGGTTGAAGGCAAGCGAGACCTTTCTGGTTCCCACGATGACCGGGATGATGAAACTCGCCCGGACCGCCCACGGCTTCTCCGGGCATATGCGGGAGAAAAGCAGAGCCTTGATGCGTGACTGCCTGTCATCCCTGACCGCGGCCTATCAGGCGGGCCTCACGCTGGGATTCGGCACGGATTCCGGCACTACCGACAACTTCCACGGCGAAAACGGGGATGAATTTCTATACCGGTCCGAACAGATACGCATGAAACCTCTTGACATTCTGCTCCAAGCGACCGTTCACAGCGCTAAGATCGCCGGGATCGGCGAGGAGACCGGTTCAATAGAACCAGGCAAATGCGCCGACCTGGTCGTGGTGAACGGAAACCCCTTGGAGGATGTTTCTCTCCTGAAAAATGGCCTTTACCTGGTGATCCGTGAGGGGGAAATCATTCATCCCTGAAACGGCCGGCTTTTGGCCAGTTCAGTAAAAGAGGAGCCTCGACTTCTTCTTCTTCGCCCGCTTCCGTCACGGCCGGCCTGAAAACCAGGCCATCGCCCCGGTTGTTCAATTCAACCATAAGGCTCTGCCCTTCCAGTATCTCACCGTTCAGAAGCCCCAGGGCCAGGGGGTCCATCAATTCGGCCTGGAGAACCCGCTTGAGGGGCCGGGCTCCGTAAACCGGGTCGTAGCCGGCCCGGGCCAGGAAGGCCTCGGCCGCAGCCGTCAAGGTCAGGGTCAACTTGCGTTCGGCCAGGCGGGCGGCCAGGATCCCGACCTGGATATCCACGATGCGCCGGATATCCTCTTCATCCAAGGCCTGAAAAACGACCGTGTCGTCGATGCGGTTCAAGAACTCCGGCCGGAAATGCCGCTTCAGGGCCTCCAGGACCCGGGGGCTTTCCGCGCCCTCCTCGGCGATGAATTCCGAGCCGATGTTGGAAGTCATGATGACCACGGTGTTCTTGAAATCCACGGTGCGGCCCTGGCCGTCGGTCAGGCGGCCGTCATCCAGAAGCTGGAGAAAAACATTGAAAACCTCGGGGTGGGCTTTTTCCACCTCGTCGAACAAGAGCACGCTGTAAGGCTTACGCCGCACGGCCTCGGTCAGGTAGCCGCCCTCCTCGTAGCCCACATAGCCGGGGGGGGCCCCGATGAGGCGGGCCACGGCGTGCTTTTCCATGAATTCACTCATGTCCAGCCGGATAAGGGCGGTCTCGTCGTCAAAGAGGAATTCGGCCAGGGCCTTGGCCAGCTCGGTCTTGCCCACCCCGGTGGGGCCCAGGAAAATGAAGGAGCCTATGGGCCGGCCGGGGTCGCCGATACCGGCCCTGGCCCGTCGCACGGCCTTGGAAACAGCCTCTATGGCCGGCTTCTGCCCCACCACCCGCCGGGCCAGGCGTTCTTCCATGCGGACCAGTTTTTCCCGTTCACCCTCCAATAGACGGCTGACCGGAATGCCCGTCCACTTGGCCACGATGGCGGCTATATCGTCGGCCGCGACCTCTTCCCGTACCAGGCCGCCGGCGGCCTCGGCCGATATTTTTTCCAGTTCCGCGGTCAGGGCCGGCAGGCGGCCATACTGCAATTCCGCGGCCCGGGCCAGGTCCCCTTCGCTTTGGGCTTTTTCAATGGCCGCCCGGACCGTCTCCAACTCGCCCTTGAGACCGGCGGCGCGGGTCAAAAGGTCCTTGTCGGCCTGCCACTTGGCGGAGAGAGCCGCCTCCCGCGCCGAAAGATTTTCGATTTCCCTCTCCAGCCGGGCCAGGCGTTCGGCGGCCCCCGGGTCGCTCTCCTTCTTGAGAGCCTCGCGTTCAATGGAGAGGGTCAGGATGCGGCGTTTGAGTTCATCGAGTTCTGCGGGCAGGCTGTCGATTTCCAGCCTCAGGCCGCTGGCGGCTTCGTCCACCAGGTCAATGGCCTTGTCGGGCAGGAAGCGGTCGGTGATATAGCGGCGGGAGAGGGTGGCCGCGGCCACCAGGGCCCCATCCTTGATGCCGACCCGGTGGTGCACCTCGTAGCGCTCCTTAAGGCCCCGCAGGATGCTGATGGTGTCCTCCACCGTGGGCTCCTCCACCAGCACCGGGGCGAAGCGGCGCTCCAGGGCCGGGTCCTTTTCAATGTTCTTTCGGTATTCGCCGATGGTGGTGGCCCCCACCATCCGCATCTCCCCCCGGGCCAGGGGCGGCTTGAGCATGTTGCCGGCGTCCAGGCTGCCTTCGCTTTTGCCGGCCCCGACCAGGGTGTGCATTTCGTCAATGAACATGATTATTTCCCCGGACGAAGCCTCGACCTCCTTGATGACCGCTTTGAGACGGTCTTCGAATTCACCGCGGAACTTGGCCCCGGCCAGGAGCGCGCCCAGGTCCAAAGACAGGATCCTTTTGTTTTTCAACGATTCAGGCACATCCCCGGAAACCAGGCGCCGGGCCAGGCCTTCGACGATGGCGGTCTTGCCCACCCCCGGCTCGCCTATCAGCACCGGATTGTTCTTGGTGCGGCGGGACAGGACCTGGATGACCCGGCGGATCTCCTCGTCCCGGCCTATGACCGGGTCCAGCTTCCGCCGCCGGGCTTCATCGGTGAGGTCCCGGGTGAATTTCTGAAGGGCCTGGAATTTTTCCTCCGGGTTCTGGTCCGTGACCCTGGTCTGGCCGCGCAGCTCCTGGAGGGCCTTGAAAACCAGGTCCCGGGTCAGACCGGCGTCCAGAAAGGCCCGGGCCGCCGGCTGTTCTTTTCTGGCCAGGACAGCCAGGAGCAGGTGTTCGGTGGAGACGAACTCGTCCCGCATTTTTTCAGCTTCGGCCAGGGCCAGATCCAGAGTCGTCTTGAGATCCATCCCCACATAGCTGGTCAGGCCCGTGCCCGAGACGCGGGGCAGCTTGTCCAGTTCCCGCTCCAGGCTTTCAGCCACCTGGCCCAGGGGCACGCCGGCCTTGGCCAGCACCGGCCTGACCAAGCCTTCGGGCTGACCCAACAGGCCAGAGGCCAGATGAAGAGGCGTCACCTCCTGCTGGCCCCGCTGGTCGGCCAAGTGGCCGGCCTCGTTCAGGGCCTCCTGACTTTTCAGGGTGAACTTGTCATAGCGCATGGGCACCTCTCCCAAAATACTCTTGAAAACCGGCGGTCCTTAGGGATATGGTAAGTTCCGCCCCCGCCCCTGTCAAGCGTGGGGCCGGGCTTAAATCATCCGCCTTTCTTTTTGAATTTAAATATGTTATAAACTTGGCGGGGAGTGACTTCAAAACTGTGAGATGGGTTTTTCTGTTTCCCGGCAAGACCAGGGCGCCCTTCCTGGCCGCCGGCATCGCCGATTTTCTCCAGCGGCTCCGTCCTCTGGCTGAAGCCCGGGAACTGGTAGTCAAGGGGGCCGTCGGACCGGACTCGGCCGCGATGGAACACCGGGCCAGGGAAGGGGCGGCCATTCTGGCCCGCTTGAAACCGGGGGACTATCTGGCGGCCCTGGACCAGCGCGGCGAAAGCCTGTCTTCGGCCGGGCTGGCCGCCCGCATCGGCCGGCTCCGCGAAAGCGGGGTCAAGACCATCAACCTGGCCGTGGGCGGCCCCTGGGGCCTGGATGAGAGCCTCCTTAAGCGGGCGGATTGGGTGTTGAGCCTCGGACCCCTGACCCTCCCCCACGAGCTGGCCCGCCTGGTCATCCTGGAGCAGACCTACCGCGCCTATACCATTTTGAACCATCTGCCCTATCACAAAGAGTGACGAATATGCCTGAAACCGACCTGCCCGCCGGCCGGACCAACCGCCTGATCGGCCGTCTGCTCCTTCTGGGCCTGACCCTGGTTTTTCTGGCCTTCTGGGTCGGGCTCCTGGGACTTCTGGGCCGGACCCTGAGTCAACTTATTCCGGCCGCGCTGGCCCTGGACCCGGCCGCCCTTCTGCTCTGGCTGACCCTGGGGCCCATGACCCTCCATCTGGCCCAGGCCCCGTTTTACCGGCCCCGGAAACCATCCGGACCGCCCATATTCCTCGGCCTTTCGGAAAGCCCCCTGGTCTTTCTGCCCTTTGCCGGCCCCGGCCGCCTGGAAACCGGGCCGGCCTTTTTCGCCGCGGCCGGACCCGGCGATCAGGCCCGGATCCTGGCCGCGGCCGAGGCCCACCTGAAACACAGCGGCCGGGGCGGACACCTGAGCCTCCTGATGGCGGACCGCAGCCCCCTGGACTTGGCGCTCCGGGCCTTAAGCCGGAGGCCCTGGCCTCTGGCCGCCCCGGCCAGGCTGCTGGGGCTCCTGACGAGTCCGACGCGGCAGTTGATGCGCCTGTGGGGTTTTTTGTTTTTCAAGGCTGTTCAGACCTGGGCCGACCCCGGGCCCATGGAATACCTGACCGTCTATAAACAACGGCTGGCCCTGGACCTCTGGCAACGGGCCCGGACCCTGGACCAGACCGTGGCCGACGAGTCCGAGAACTGCAAGTCCGAGGCCGACCAGGTCCGCCGCCTGATCCGGCTGCGGGCCGGCCTGGCCAAAATCTACCTGAACCCGCACTACGGAGCCCAAGTCGGTGAACCCTGTCCCGAGCCCGAGGCGGACGATGCCCTCTTCGGCGAGCCGGAAAATATATGGCTGAACCCTCGCTACCGGGGAGTGTTTTCCAATCTGCCCGTCACCCTCTACGCCCCGACTCCGGCCGGACTCTACGCCGTCGGCCGGCCTGAAAAAGACCTGAACCTCTTCTATCCCCCGGAATTGACCTCGGAGGCGGAAGCTGCGGCCTTCCTGGCCGCGGAAGGGGAATTCCTGGCCGGACTCCTGGCTGACCAGGCGGGAGAAGGGCTTATCTGGCTGGACGGCCGGCTCCGGCCCACCTGGGGTCTGGCCGCTGAACTGAGCGATCTGGAAGCGCGCTATGATCGGATCCTGAAACGGATCTTCACCCACCACGCCCGCTGCCGGGTTGCCTTCCTGGCCGCGGCTGAAGCCCTGGGCCGGGGCTGGCCGGAGATCCTGCGTGACTGGGGCTCCCTCCTGTGGCTGGCTGAACACGGCCGCCGGACCCTGACCCGAGCCCGGGAGAATTTTCAGTCGGCCCTGAAGGCGGTTTCCCCGAGTTTTTTCCCCCAGTCGGCCACTCTGAATTTCCCGTTTGACCCTGAGACGCTGTCGAATATTTCCTCCTTCCCCAAGGCGGCCGCTGAAAAATTTTACGCCGTCTGGGTTGATCTCCGGGACCGTCTGGCCGGCCCGGGCCGGCTCGTTTCCGTGAACCTGGACCCGCCCACCAAGTCGAACTGGCCCCAGTGGCGGTCAGCCTGGCCGACCGCCTGGGCCAGGATCGACCAGACCCTGGCCCAACTTCGTACCCTGGCCCTGGCCGGCCTTCTGGCCGCTGAAGAACAGGTGGCCGAGGGCGGCCAGGCCATACCAGCCTCCCCTCCCTGGGTACCGGTCACGGCCGACTTGCCGGACCCGCCGGCCAGACCCCGGGCGCCGCGGGTCTATTTCCCGTCAACCCGCTTCAAGGCGGGGCCGGTCAGTTCCGCCCTGGCCGCCCTGACCCTGGCCCTCCTGGTCTGGCAGGGATGGACCCAGGGTCTGAGCCAGGTGACCATATACAACGGCCTGCCCGCGGTCGTGACCGTGACCTCGGACGGCCGGACCGTGACCGTACCCCCCTTCGGCCACCGGGCCATCAAGCTCCGGCCCGGGGGCGAATATGAATTCACCGCCGCCTCAAACGGTCAGACCCTGGAAAAATTTCGGCAGCGCCTGGCCCCCCGGCCGGCCAGAGAGATATATAACGTGGCCGGGGCCGCCCCCCTCATGGAATGGTGGTTCCCCCGGGCCGAACAGCCCGGAGGAAGTTATGAATTCTTTCTGGGCCGGCCTCGCTGGCTGGTCACCCGGGCCACGGTGCTGTTTAAATATCCGTCCGGTGACCGGCGGGTCCTGGTCCTGTCCGGTTACGGCGACGCCGACCCGGTGGAACTGCTGGCCCCCTTTCACGACCCGGTCGAACAGGCCGAAGTGGCCTTACTCCACGCCCGCCACACCCCCACGACCGATCCCCGCTTCCCGGCCTGGCTGGAATTCCTGCCCCCGGAGGAGCGCGTGGCTCTGCTCCGGGAACGCCTGACCCCGGCCGGGACGGGCGATGCGCCGCCCGAAGCGCCGGACCTTCTGGAACTCATGACCATCGGGGCCGAAGAGCCTCAGGTTCTCCAGGATGGGGCCCCGGATTGAATTGCCCCCGGGATTGTGCTAACATAAAAAAATTCAAAGCCAGGTACAGAGGTCTTATGCTCCCTAGTCATCCCAAGTCATTTCAGGAAGTGGTGCTGGCCCTTTCCCACTTTTGGGCCGAGCGCGGCTGCCTGGTCCTTTCGCCCTACGATATGGAAGTGGGCGCCGGGACCTTCCACCCGGCCACCACCCTGCGTTGCCTCGGCCCCGAGCCCTGGCGGACGGCCTATGTCCAACCCTCCCGCCGGCCCACCGACGGGCGTTATGGGGAAAACCCCAACCGGCTCCAGCACTATTACCAGTTCCAGGTCATCCTCAAGCCTTCGCCCCTGGAAGCCCAGGAAATCTATATCGACAGCCTCAAGACCCTGGGCCTCGACCCCCTGAACCACGACATCCGCTTCGTGGAGGACGACTGGGAATCCCCCACCCTGGGGGCCTGGGGCATAGGCTGGGAGGTCTGGCTCGACGGCATGGAAGTGACCCAGTTCACCTATTTCCAGCAGGTCGGCGGCTTCGACCTGGCCCCGATCTCCGTGGAATACACCTACGGCATCGAGCGCCTGGCCATGTATCTCCAAGGCGTGGACAATGTCTATGACCTGGACTGGAACGGACACATCCGCTACGGCGATGTTCACCACCAGGGCGAAGTCGAGTATTCCAAGCATAACTTCGAACACGCCGACATACCCATGCTCTTCAGGCTTTTCGAAACCTACGAGGATGAGTCGCGGCGGCTGGCCGAGCTGGGCCTGGTGCTGCCGTCCTACGACTACTGCCTGAAGTGTTCGCACACCTTCAACCTCCTGGAAGCCCGGGGGGCCATTTCCGTGGCCGAGCGCACCCGTTTCATAGGGCGGGTGCGGGGTCTGGCCCGGGAAACGGCCCGGCTTTACGTGGAGCAGAGACAGGCCATGGGGCACCCCCTCATGGGCCGTTGGGAGAACGGGCTGTGAGCGGCGGCAAAAACCTTATCTTAGAGCTGGGCGTGGAAGAGATTCCGGCCGGTTATTTCGCCCCGGCCATAAAGTTTATGGAAGAACGGCTGCCCCGGGCCCTCACCGAGGCTCACCTGCCCTTCGAGCGCTTCAAAATCTGGGGCGCACCCAGGCGGCTGGCCTTGGGCATCTGGGGCTTGACCGCCCACCAGCCGGACATTGAAGAGGAGATCGTGGGCCCGCCCCTTTCCGCGGCGTATGACTCCAACGGCAATCCCACCCGGGCGGCCACCGGCTTCGCCAGTGGCCAGGGCGTACCGGTGAGCGAATTGAAAACCGTGGCCACTCCCAAGGGCCAATACCTGGCGGTGAAAAAAACCGTCAAAGGCCGGGCCGTGAACGCCATTCTGACTGAGATCCTGCCCGACCTCCTGGCCTCCCTGCCCTTTCCCAAAAACATGCGCTGGGGCACGGGCGAACACACCTTCGTCCGGCCGGTGCACTGGCTCCTGGCCGTGGTGGACGGGGAGGTGCTGCCCCTGAACTTCCGGGGGGCCGCGGCCGACCGGGTCAGCTTCGGCCACCGCTTCCTCCACCCTGAAGTGGTGATCGTCACCTCGCCCGACGAATATGAAACCCTGTTGGCCGAGGCCCATGTCCAGGTGGATTTTGAAAAACGCCGCGAGCTGGTGCGCCGGGAAATCGAACGGGTGACCCGGGAACACAACGTGGACCTCCAATTGGTGGACGACGGGGAACTCCTGGATGAAGTGACCAACCTCCTGGAAGAGCCGGTGGCCATCCTGGGCCACTTCGATTTCCACTTCCTGGATCTCCCCCTGGCCGTGGCCATCTCGGCCATGAAGGACCACCAGCGCTATTTCGCCATCACCGATTCCAAGGGCCGCCTGGCTCCCTATTTCGTCGCCGTTAACAACACCCGGGCCAGGGACATGGACGTGGTCCGCAAGGGCCACGAACGGGTACTCAGGGCCCGCCTGGACGACGCCCGTTTCTATTTCAACGAAGACCGCAAGACGCGGCTGGACGTGCGCATCGAGGCCCTCAAGAGCGTGGTCTTCCACAAGCTCATGGGCACCAGTTGGGAAAAGGTCGAACGATTCAAAACCCTGGCCCTGGAGCTGGCCGACCAGGTCGGGCCCAGCCTCAAGCCCAAGCTGGAACGGGCCGCGGACCTCTGCAAGTGCGACCTGGTCACCGGCGTGGTCCAGGAATTTCCAACCCTCCAGGGTCTCATGGGCCGGGAATACGCCTTGAAAGACGGTGAGGAACCGGAGGTGGCCGAGGCCATTTTAGAACATTATCTGCCCAACCGGGCCGGCGGGAATCTGCCCGCATCCTCTCTGGGAGCCATCCTGAGCGTGGCTGACAAGCTGGACACCATCTGCGGCTGCTTCGCCGTGGGCCTCATTCCCACCGGGGCGGCCGACCCCTTCGCCCTCCGGCGCGGGGCCCTGGGCATCATCAATATTTTTCTGGACCGGGGCTGGACCGGCCTGGAAACCATGCTGGATAAATCCCTGGAGATCCTGGCCCCCTGGGCCAAACGCCCGGCCCGGGAAACCAAGGCGGCCGTCATAGAATTCTTCCGGGTCCGCTTAAAGGGCTTGATGACCAGCAACGGCCTTTCGGCCGACACAGCCGAAGCCGTCCTGAGTATCTACGGCCATGAACCCCTGGCCGCCTTCTCCCGGGCTCAGGCCCTGGAAAGCCTCAGGACCCGGGAGGGCTTCAAGGACCTGGTCCAGGTCTTCAAACGGGTGGTCAACATCATCAAGAAATTCGGAATCCACCATGACTTCACCGCTTGGGGCCGCCTGGGCCAGGAGGCCGAAACAGCCCTTTTGAACCGGGTGGAAAAGCTGGAGCAGAAATCGGCCGTCTTCATCGCCTCCAGTGATTTTCATGGGCTTATCAATGATATAGCCGACCTGCGCGGCCCGGTGGACCACTTCTTTGAACGGGTGCTGGTGGACGACCCCGATCCCCAGGTCAAGGAGGCGCGCATCGCCCTTTTGTCCCGCCTGGGCCGGCTCTTCGAACTGGTCGCTGATTTTTCCCGTCTCAATGCCGCTTGAGCCCGGTTATTAACACTTGCTCAAAGGCTTGATTTATGGTATTGTGCATGGAAATTTACGACTCATTTTGTTGGGCAAACAGTCCGTCCCCGCCGGGACGCTAGGGCTGCATTTTACTATATTAGGAGAAAGGACATTTAAGAATGACCAAGTTGGAGTTGATAGCCCAAGTGGCCAAGGAAACAGGCCTCTCCCAGGTTGATTCCAAAAAGGCCCTGGAGAGCATCCTGGCGCAAATCACCAAAACTTTGAAAAAAGACGGCCGCATGGCTTTTTTCGGCCTGGGCGTCTTTGAAGTCGTCAAACGCAAGAAGCGCCAGGGCCGCAACCCCAGAACCAACGAACCTGTCACCATCAAGGCCCACAAGGCCGTCAAGTTCAAATCGGCCAAAGCTCTTAAAGACGCCATCAACTGAACTTCCGGCCCGGGCGCCGGAGCCAAGACCGGCGCCCGAGCTACTCTGAATTTCCAAACCCCTTAGGCCGTCATGGACTACCTGAACCTGGTCGGCAAACCCTGCCCTATACCCGTCATTGAAGCCAAGAAGGCCCTGCAGCAAGCCGCCCCCGGTCAGAATATTCGATTGTTGGTGGACAATGAGCCGGCCACCGGGAATCTGGCCCGGATGGCCGCCGGCTTGGGCCACGCCTTTCATTGCGAAGCGGCCGAATCCGGCCGCTTTCTGGTGACCCTGACCGCCGGAGCCCAAACCCTGAGCCAGACCCTGGGCCCGGCTACGGGCCGCCTCGCCATAGCCATCGGGCACGACAGCCTGGGGGGTGGACCGGACCCGGCCCTGGGCCGGTCCCTGATGAAAGCCTTCATCTATTCCCTGACCGAACTTTCACCCCTCCCGGAACACCTCCTGTTCTTCAACGGCGGAGCCTTTCTGACCTCCGAGGGCTCCAAGACCCTGGACGACCTGGGCACCATGGAAAACAAGGGCGTGGTCATCAACACCTGCGGAACCTGCCTCGACTTCCATCGGCTGACTCTGAAAATCGGCTCGGTCACCGATATGTTCGCCATCACCACCACCCTGGCTCGGGCCGATAAGGTCATCACCCTCTGATCCATGGAAGTGGTCTTGACCTTCAGCGGCCCGGCCGAAGCCGTCAAGGGCGAGGCCGCCCTGGAAGCAGGCGGACTGGCCGTCAAGGTCATGCCCCGCCCCCCCGTCTTAGGCGCGGGCTGCGGCCTCTGCCTGCGTCTGCCCGAAGCCGAGGCGGCCGCAGGTCTGCGTATCCTGGCCGCTGCGGGTCTGGGACCGGAAGAGCTCTATGACCGCCTGGAAAAGGACGGGACAGTCAGTTACCGGCCGCGAAGCCAAGGTTTTTGAGCCGGCCCGCCGACATAGTCAGCCGGGCGCCAGGCTGGATTGGCCGCCCGGGGGTGGACCCGGTTGGTCAGGAGAAGCCAGAGGAAGTCACGGTCCGGCGCCCACCACAGGGAGGGGCCGGTATAGCCCAGGTGGCCGACCGCGGTCTCGGGCCAAGATGAGGCGGCCATAGAGGGAACCAGGCCCCGGCGGTTGAAGCCCAGAGGCCGGCCCAGGCCGGTCCGGTCCGGAACGGGGCGGAGGAACTCGACCAGGGCCGGGCGTTCGAAAACCAGGCCCCGCCCCTGGCGCCAGGCCCGGGCCCAGTCTCCGGCAATGGCCCAGACCCCGTCGGCCGGAGCAAACAGCCCGGCGTGGCCGGCCACGCCCCCCAGCCAGGCCGCGTTGTCGTCGTGGACCAGGCCCAGAGGAGTCGGCCCCTTAAGGACCGCCTCGGGGTGCCCCACCGGGCCGCCATAGCGAAAGCCGTCCTCAGTGGGGGCCAGAACAGCCATCGGGCCGGGCCGGAAGCCTGTTCCGGTCAAACCAAGAGGCCTGGCCAGTTCCCAGTCGAAAAGGTCGCTTAAGGCGGCCCCGCCGATTTCCTCCAAAAGAAAACCCAGGAGCAGAAAATTAAGGTCGCTGTAGAGGGTGAGTTCCCCAGGTGCGGCCACCGGGATTTCCGTTCGCAGGGCCTCCAGGGCCAGGGCGCGGCGGTCTGCCCGATGGCCCCCGAGGCAATAGAAAGGCCGCCAGGGCCGTAAGCCGGATTGATGGGCCAGAAGGTGGCGGGGGGTCAGCCGGTTCCAATCAGCGGCGGAACCTTGTCCGCCGGCCAGGCCGGAGCCTAAAGGCCCCCCGGCCAAGGGCTGGTCCAGGTCCAGCCGCCCCCGGCTGAATAAAATCAGGGCCAGGGCCGTGGTGGCCAGGATTTTGGTCAAAGAGGCCAGGTCGTAAATCAAGTCCGCGGTGACCGGTTCCCGGTTACGGGTCAGTCCCCGCCAGCCGACAGCCACAGTCCGAACCCGGCCTCCAGGCCGGCCCCAGCGGGCCACAGCCCCGGGGAAGGCTCCGGCGGCTACGCCCCGGGCCAACAGGGCCCGTACCGCCGAAGCCGTCGGAAAGTCCTTACAAATCCATATCCAGGGGCGCCTCCGATTCCCCAAAATCCACCTCCGGCTCCAGGGACAGGGTCTCCACCGCCACCGGCCGCCGGGCCGCCAGGGCCAGTTGAGTCTTAAGGCGTTTTTCCAAATTGGGAATGACGCCGGCCAGGGCCGCGAGTTCGGCCCCCTCCAGCCGGCGGCCGACCTGTCTGGCCAGTTCCGGTATGGGGTTCACGAAAACGCCGTTCTTCCGCAGGCGAAAATCCAGGTGGGGCCCGGTGGCCGCGCCGCTGGCCCCCACCCGGCCGATGAGATCCCCCTGCCGCACCATCGCGCCCTCCTTGAGCCCGGGGGCGAAACTGGATAGATGTCCGTACATGGTGGTGTAGGTGGAATCGTGCTGAATGGTCACCAGGCGGCCGAAGCCGCCGCTCCAGCGGGCGGCGATGACCTTGCCGTCGGCCACGGCCGACACCGGGGTGCCCGTGGGCGCGGCGTAATCCACACCCTGGTGAGGCCGCACGACCTTATAGATGGGATGTTTTCTGGCCATGGAGAAACCCGAAGAGATGCGGGTGTATGATAGGGGGGTGGCGAAAAAGGTCTTGCGGTTGGAATACCCCTTGCGGTTGTAATAGCCGGCCTGGCCCTTGTCGTTGTTTTTATAGAGGTAATACTCAAAGTCCCGGCCTTTGTTCTTCATCCGCAGCATTTCAATGACCGGCGTACCCTGGGGCCGGCCGTCAAGGTAGTCGCGGCTGTAGAGAACCTCGAAGGAATCGCCTTTTTGGAGCCCGGTGAAGAAGTCAATATCCGAGGCCAGCACATCGGCCATGGCCATGATGAGGCCGCCGTCCAGGCCGGCCCTGAGCCCGGCGTTCCATAACGAGCCCTCCACCCTGCCGGACCCGGCCCCGCTTATGTTCATGGGTCGGGAAGCCAGGCTGTAACGCCAGAAACCGTCCTGACCATCAGACAATACTACCAGGGGGGCTGCCCCGGCCGCCGGGTAAAATTCCAGCCGGGCCAGGTTTTCCATCTCCGGGTCAGCCCAGAAGGCCCGCAGTACGGCCCCGGGCAGCACCCGGTCCACGGAATCAGGCCCGCCGGTCAGGCAGTCCAGGACCCCGCGGTAATTGCTCCGGCTGGTCAGGCCGATCTCTTCCAGGGCTTTACTGAGATTGGAGCCTGGAGCCACGGTGACTTCGGTCAGGATGGCCTGGTCCTGAGACCGGGCGTAACGCTCAAAAAGCCCCGCCTCCAGGGGAACCACCTTGGGCAGGCTGGCCGCCGGGATCCGGGCCACCTTGGCTCGGGGTGGGGGCTGGGCATAGCGCCGATAGCCGTAATATCCGCCTAGGCCAGCCAGGAGGGTCAAGGCCAGGACCAGCCAGAAAACAGACCGGCGGGCTCCGGTTCCGAGCCGCGGGACCGGGCTGGGCCGATGGACAGGCGGCTTTATTGGCGGGCCAGACGGTTCCGGCTCTGTTGGCGGGATAGACGGTTCCGGCTGCTGGGGCTGGACAATGGGGCCAACCGGCTCTGGCTGGACAGCGGGGGCGGCCGGCGGCATCGGCGGGGACGGGACGGCGGGGGCAACCGGCGCCTCAGACGGCCGCGGGGCATCGGCGACAGGCTTCGTCTCCGGTTCAGGCAGAGGCTTCGCCCCCGGCTGAGTTATGGGCTCGGCCGGCGGAGTCCCGGTTCCAGCCTTGAATTTTTTCTTGAGAGCCGCTTCGGCCAAGGGTCCGACCCGGGTCGGCCGCGGCTTGGGTACGGCTATTTTTAGTTGAATTTCCGGCTCGTCGGACGGGTGAGCACCTGGTAAATGACGGGGGCCATGTTGATGCCCCGCGGCCTGATGGCGGCTGCCCGGACGATTGCGGCCCGGCGAAGGGCGGGGTTCTGCCGGTGCGTTCGGGGACAGCCTACGCCACAGCCGGCTCAACAGGCCCGGACGCCGGCGCCGGAGAGGCAAGGAGAGACGGAGTTTGGGATGGGCCGGATATTTGGGGTTTCGACTCATAGACAGGGGAAATTATTTATCGCAATGCACATAAAATATTTGTTACTTTTAAATTTCGCCTGGTCCGCCGGCCAAGGTTTTAGAAATTTTCCTTTTCCCGCCGGCGGCGGATCTGCTCCCGCTGGTGGGCGAAGATCCATTGCAAAATGTCGTTCTGGTCCTTACCCTGAATGTCGAAAAATTCCACTCCGTAAACGTGTTTTAACTCGTCGCCCGGATCGGGCGCCGGTTTGATATTGACGACCTTGCCGGCGATATCCATCATCCGGGTGCTGTCGCCCATAGGTAACTGGAGGCCTATTTCAATGGTCGTGCCTTGTTCAATGACCAGGGTGTGGACAAAGGACAGGCCGAGTTCGGAAATATCAACCAATTCCGCGTGGTGGATGTAGCTTTTACGGATGGCTGATTCGGCCAGAATGCCCACCAGGATGGAGAGCTTCTGGTCGATGCGGGACAGGAAAATCTGAGATTCGGTGCGGGCCGGGGGAACCTTTACGGCGTCAATGGCCCCCAGATGCTTTAGGACCGAAGCGCGCCCCCGGGTATATTCTTCGTGTGAATCCAGCAAGTTGAAATAGAATTCAGCCGGCACGGCCGCCCTCAAGGCTTTGCGGCGTTCGTCAACTGAAGTCATTTGCCTTCTCCCACCTTAGTGTTTTGGCTCCGGCCCTCTTTTTAGCTTATCGGCTGTTCGGGCCGATTTCAAAAAAAAACCGGCCGGCCCGCACGGGGCCGGCCGGAAACCGCCGCGGCCCTCCAGGACCGCGCGGCCTTCTTACCAGAGACCCCGTTCCTTCAGCAAGGGAACAGGATCGACCAGATGGAATTTCCACCAGTCTTCGTGGTCCCGTCCATTTTCGCCCAGGTAGAGAGCCAAAAGCTGATTGAGGTGGAAAACGGGCAGCTTGTTGGTCATGGGCATTTCCCGCATTTCCGCGTTCATCTGGCACATGGCGCAGGTGGTGACCAGGCAGTCCGCCCCCTGCTCAGCCGCGCCGCTGATCAACTGGGAAACCATGTCTTCGGCGATCTCGGGATAGACGGCCGAGACAAAGGCGCTGCAGCAACGGTGGGGCCAGGGCCAGGTTACGTTTTCGGCCCCGGATTCCAGGATGATGCGCTCGACAGAGTCGCGCGGGGGGCCGGCCGGACGCAGGACCTTGGGATACATGGCCCCGCACCCATACCAGACAGCCACCTTCAACCCGGTCAGAGGCCGGACACCCTCAAGCTTGTGGGTCCCCATGCGGACGAGGTTTAAGACATGGTGGTAGAGGTCATAAATGTTCAGGACCGGGTCGGTGAGGTTGATGCGGCCGAATTCCTCTTCGTTCTTCTTCCTCACGTCCTCTTCTTCCAGCAGGTGGTGCCGGGCCGTGGACATGTTGCGGAAGCAGTTGGGGCAGGGCACCACCACCGGCCGGCCTAAGGGGGCCTTGGAGAGGTTGCGGGCTCCCAGGGAGATGGCTATGTCATGGCCCAGGGCGTGGCCGGCGGAAGAGCCGCAGCAGTTCCAGTCTTCAAGTTCGTAGAACTTGAGCCCCATTTTTTCCAGCACGATTTTCTGGGAGCGGTTGGACTCGTCAGCGCCGGTCTTCATGGTACAACCGGGGAAATACGAGGCTTCCAGCAGATATTGACTCATGGCGGCCTCCTTTTCTCAGTAATTGGCCCAGGGGCCGGCGTCGAGGATCTTGCGGACGGCGGCCCGTCCGTTGCTCCCCAAGCGGGATGGTAAAATGTGCAGTTTGTGCATCAGGAGCATCTTCGTGCCCAGGAAGGCATCCTGCAACCAGGCCTTGGGCCCCAGGCCCATGGTGCGGATCTTGTGTTCCCCCATCAGTTCCAGCTTGGCCACCCGGCCGTGGCGGCGGGCGGTGTTCAACATGCAGCGGTGGAACTCCCAGAGGGGCTTGTCGCCCACGGGCAGCTTCTCCGCCAGGCATTCCTGACGCAGATAGTCCATGACTGAGGCGATGTTGATGGCCATGGGGCAGACCGCCGCGCAGGTGTGGCAGCCCAGGCAGCGCCAGATGGTGTTGGAAGTGAGGGCTTCGCGCTTGAGACCCAGCACCACCAGCCGCATGATGCCGTGGGGGCCGTAGTCCATGTACTGATACATGGGGCAGCCGCCGGAACAGCTCAGGCAGGTGAGGCAGGCGTTGAGGTCGGTGCCGGCGATTTCGGCCACCTTGTGGGGGAAGGCCGCATCACTGTCACTGACCTTGATGGGTTCCGAAGAGGCAAATTTCTTGATCGCCTGTTCCATATTGACTCCTTTAGAAAAAAAGGGTGGAAACCGGTCGTCACCTATCCGGGACGACCGCCATCGCCCTCAACCCCCGCCCGCCACCTCGCCGGCCCGTGGCCGGACGGCCTGGATTTCTCAGACGCCGAAAGCCCGCGAACCCTGGAGGCGGCCTTGGGACGGGCCGCTTCAGATGATGGATTGAAGAAGTATAACATATTATCAAGTCAAAATAAAGGAAATTAGCACCCGCGGCGCGCTCCAGCTTAACCTCAAGCTCCAGATAAAAAAAGTTAAAAAATTCCCCAAAAAAATTAAAGGGGCGTTTAAAAAAGCCGATAAGAAACTTGAAGACGGCGCGCCCGCGCCCGGAGCCAATGACCCTGGAGAAGAGGCCGACCATGAGTTTGACGATCAACCACAATATGATGGCCTATAACACCCACTACCGGCTGACCATGGCCTATGCCCGGCTGGGCCAGAACACCCAGCGCCTGGCTTCCGGGCTGAAAATCAACGGCCCGGTGGACGGCCCGGCCGCCTTCGCCGTCCGGGAATTGATGCGGACGGACCTCGGCACCCTCCAGCAGGGGCTCCGCAACGCGGCCGACGGGGTGAGCCTCCTCCAGACCGCCGAAGGGGCCATGGCCGTCATTGATGAAAAACTCATCCGCATGAAAGAACTGGCCGAGCAGGCCGCCACGGGCACCTACACCACGGTCCAGCGGGAAATCATCAATTCCGAATACCAGGCCATGGCCGCGGAAATCGACCGCATCGCCAACGCCACTGAATTCAACGGGGTCAAACTCCTAGACGGCTCCATCAGCGATCTCCACCGCGGCCTGGGCCTTAAGATCCACTTCGGCCTCACCAACAGCCAGGCCGAGGATTACCACTTCGTCCACATCGGCGATGTCCGGGCCACCACGGGCACGGGGCTCCGGGTGGCCGGGGACGCCCGTAACGATATCTGGGGCAACACCAGCTATGCCGACAGCTTCAAGGCCGAAGCCTGTTGCGGGGGCGGCGTCACCAGCCTCAGCGAGCCGGTGGACGGCTGGCGGGCGGGCGACATCTTCTCTTTCGGCTACAACTGGGATATGGGCGTGACCAGTGAATCCAGCCTCACCCGGGGCCGCTACATCGCCGGAGCCTGGGCTGCGGGCAGTGAGGATTTCACCCTGGGCCAGCTCCTGGACCAGGTCAACCGCGGCACCCAGGCCCGGGTGCGCATTGATATCAAAGACCGCTACGATACCAGGTATGAGATCCAGTCCAAAAGCGGCCAGACCATTGACATCACCCCCTACAGCTCCCCGGCCCTCGGTTCCATCTGCCAGCAGAATCTGGTGATAATCGGCGATATCCCGGTCTTCATAGCCAATGACGCGCCGCCCTCGATCTGCTTCAAAACCGAAGCCTGGCCGCCGCCAGAAATCTGGCCGCCAGCTGACCGCTTTCTTTACAGCGCCACCAGCCAGACTTGGGTGACCAACGACGAATACCGCTATGAAGTGACGTTCAGCGGCTTTACCTCCGCCGACCTGGCCGCTGGCCTTCCCGGCCCGAGCTATATCGTCACCAGTGCCGGGGGTTCAAGCGCCTTCTCCATGGCATCCGCCGTCACGGGACTCGTCTGGAACGATGACCACTGGGAATACAACAGCGCTGGCGTAAAATTCACGGTCCAAGCCGAAGAGCGGCCGGTGTTCGCGTTGCTCGACGGCCAGATCGTGCCCCACGACCTGGTGGAATGGGATTCCGCCGGTGGCTACCGGCTGAAACTCCGCACTCCGGTCGATGAATACACCGGGCTCTCCCTAAACGACCTGGTGGAGGGCGACCCCACGGCCCATGCCTTCCAGTGGTCCTTCGGCAATGAAGTCTATTTTTACGGCAGCGCCTCCCTGGTCCAAAACGCCCTGCCCGAGGGCGACTTCAGCCTGACCCGGGTGGGCTCCGGCAACCCCTATCACAGCCCGGCCTCGGCCCTGGTCGCGGCCATCAACGATAATATCGACAGCCGTTTCTGGGCCCGGGTGGAGGACAGCCGCTACCGGGACGGCCACACCACGGTTTACGTATTCTGCAAAGAAGCCGGAGACTCAAGCTGCCTGGAGGCCTGCGACAGGGCCCTGGGCCTGGCGGGCAACTTCAGCCGGGTGGAAGACCTGGTGCTGTGGTTCAACGACGAAGCCGGCCACTCCGACAACCGGGGCGTTGTCTTCAACAACGGCGGCAAGTACTGGGGAAGCATGAAGGCCAAGCCCAACGGCTACGGAAGCTGGAACCTGGAACTCACCGGCCGGGACCTGGGAACGGGCCGGGATCTGAAGATCCTGAACGTGGGCTCCGGGGCCGACCTGGACCTCGGGCTCCTGGCCGGCCTGGGCTTTGGCCTGCGGCCGGACAGGAGCCCGGCCGGGAACCTCGGCGGCCTGGGCTCGTCCGGCTTCGTGGAAATCCAGAACGCCGACGACGGTGATTGGGCCGGGGCTCATCTGCGCACCCAGAGCCACGCCCAGGAGGCCCTGGAAGCCTTGACCGCGGCCATAGAACGCAAGGAAAAAATCCGCACCGCCCTGGGAGCCTATATGAACCGCCTGGAAAACACCATGAACCACATGGAAATAAGCATGGAAAACCTGCAGAAGGCCGAAAGCGTCATCTCGGATGTGGACATCGCCCGGGAAATGACCGACTTTGTCAAGAACCAGCTTCTCACCCAGACCGGCATCTCCCTTTTGAGCCAGGTCAACAGCCTGCCCCAAATGGCCCTGGCCCTCCTAAACGGCTAACCACCAGGGCTTCGCGCCCTGGACCCCTAAAAAAATCGCCGGGCAACCCGGCGATTTTTATTCAAGCGCCCGCGGCGCCTTATTCGTATTCGGCGTTGAGGCGGTAGGTCAGCCGGCGGTGGGCCCACCACTGGTAAAGTATGACTAGGGGTACGAAGACCAGGGCCACGGCCAGCATGATGCCCAAGGTCTTGGGAGTGGACGAGGCGTTGGCGATGTTCAGGGCCCCGGCCGGATCCAGCCTGGAGGGCAGGAGGTTGGGATAGATGCCCATGACCCCGGTGAGGGTCAGGGTGATGATGCCCACGCCGTTATAGATGAAGGCGGATTTAGTGTTCGGGGTCCGGTAGAGCTGGTGGCCGCCGGCCAGGAAGGCCACGGCGCAGGCCAGGGGCAGGCCCAGAAGCAGAGGGGAGGTGAAGTAGTTGACCCAGAGGCCGGCCCAGGCGAAGGTCAGGACCACGTAGAGAAGGAAGAGCGCCAGGAAGACCGGCCACAGGACCTTGGCCACCATGATGCTCTTGGCCGACAAATCGCCGCTGACCCGCCAGGAGAGATACAGGGCCCCGTGGACCGCGAACATGACCACGAAGAGCACCCCGCCCAGGAGGCAATAGGGATGGAGCAGGCTCAGGGTGTTGCTGGTCAGGCCAAAAATCTCGCAGCCCTGGAAGACGTGGTCGGCGTCCAGGGGCAGGCCGCGGAAGATGTTGGAAAAGGCCACGCCCAATAACAGAGGCCCCAGGAAGCTGGCCCCGGCCAGGATGCAGTCCCAGCCCTGGCGCCAGGCCCGGCATTGGCTCTGGTGCCGCAGCTCCGCGGCCGCGCCCCGGAGAATGAGCATCAGGAGCAGAAGCAAAAGGGCGGTGTAGAGGCTGGAGAACATGACGGCGTAGGCCAGGGGGAAGGCGGCGAAGGTCACCCCGCCGGCGGTTATGAGCCAGACCTGGTTGCCGTCCCAGACCGGGCCGGTGACCAGGTGCATGGTGCCTCGTTCCTTTTCAGAGCCCAGGCCGATGACCGGCAGGAGCATGCCGATGCCGAAGTCAAAGCCGTCCAGGGCGAAGTAGATGGCCCACAGAAGGCCCCAGAGGAAAAACCAGATGTCTCCCAGATATGCTTCCATGGTCTTTCTCCTCCTTATTCAGAGTGGCCGGCCAGGGCCGTTTTGGGGTTACTGAGGGCGCATTTACCCATGAAGAAGAGGCCGACCAGGGTGAGAACGGTGTAGATGCCGCCCATGACGGCCAGGGAGCCGGCCACCTGGTACCAATCCACCCCGACGCTGCCGGCCAGGCTGGTCCGCATGAGGTTATAGACGACCCAGGGCTGGCGGCCGACTTCCGTGACCACCCAGCCCAGTTGCAGGGCCAGGTAGGGCAGGGGGATCATGACCACGAAGCCCAGGAGGAGCCATCTCAGGTTGGGGACGCAGCCGCGCAGGAGCATGGCCAGGAAGCTTACGCCTAGGAAGAGGAAACCAAGGCCCGCCATGAGACGAAACGATAGAAAGACCGGCCAGACCGGCGGGCGGTCCTGGGCCGGGAAGGCCTTAAGGCCTTGGATGGTCGCATTTGAGTCATTGGCGGCCAGGAAGCTGGTCAGGCCCGGAATGGCCAGGCCTTCGTAGAAATTCTCCTCCTCGTCCCCGAAGGGCGGTATGACCAGGAGATTCATCGGAGCCTGGGCCTTGGTCTCCCACTGGGCTTCCATGGCCGCCAGCTTGGCCGGCTGGTATCGGGCCGTGACCTGGCCGAGTTGGTGTCCGACCAGGATGGTGAGGATGGAAAAGATGAAGGCGAAGGAGGCCCCCAGCTTGAACGAAACGTGGAAAAAGCTGGAATTCTCATTCCGGAACAGGCGCCAGGCCGAAACGCCCATGACCAGAAAACCGGTGAGGACAAAGGCGCCGAACACGGTGTGGAAATACATGTGCCAGCCGTAGGGGTTGGCCAGGGCCTCGGTGAAGCTGGCCAGGACGAGCCGTTGGCCTTCCTGGGCGTAGCCCACCGGGTTCTGCATGAAGCCGTTGGCGATAAGTATCCACAGGGCGCTTAAGACGCCGGCCGCGGAAACCAGCCAGATGGACAAAAGGTGGACCTTTTTGGGCAACCGGTCCCAGCCGAAGGCCCAGACGGCGATGAAGGTGGATTCCAGAAAAAAGGCCACGGTGGCTTCAATGGCCAGGAGCGAACCGAAAATGTCGCCCACATACTTGGAATAGTTGGCCCAGTTGGTGCCGAACTGGAATTCCAGGGTGATGCCCGTAACCACGCCCAGGGCGAAATTGATGAGAAAGATGCGGCCCCAGAACTTGGCCTGCATCTTATACATCTCGTCGCCGGTGCGCACATAGCGCGTTTGCATGATGGCGATGAAAGGGGCCAAACCCAGGGTCAGGGGTACATAGATGAAGTGGAAAAAGGTGGCCAAAGCGAATTGAAGCCGCGAAAGAATCACCGGATCCATGACGTTTCCTCTCCGCTCCCGCCTTGCGGGCCTGTTGGTGGTAGATACTCGATCATCTGTCGATTGTAGAACCCTGAAAACTTAATTCATTTTAAGCTGAAAAACCAGTTATTGTCAAGAATTCTGGAGGCCGGCCAGTAATTCTCAAAGTAAAGCATTCAAGAAGAGTGTCCAGAGGTCAGAATTCAGAAGAAGGTGGAGGTATCCCAGAGATGATGGTATTGAGCAAAGCCTGCCATGAAGGGAAGAGATGATAT
>Ga0082212_10002127_pt1 | contig 29183 bp, 25 predicted proteins | sample TergutNt197P3_FD_71548 | JGI IMG/M metagenome (GOLD analysis project Ga0082212, IMG submission 71548) | Neocapritermes taracua P3 segment gut microbial communities from Petit-Saut dam, French Guiana - Nt197 P3 | ecosystem: Host-associated > Arthropoda: Insects > Digestive system > Gut ...
GTGGGGCTCGTGCCGCAGAGCGCGTTGGTTGATTCTGCGTTGCACTACATGCAAATTTCAAACTTTTCTGAAGATGATGTTCTGGAAACTAAGATGGAACACCTCTACAATATTGGCAAATAGCCAATCTGTACAATTTTGCTGTCCAGGCTCTCGGAGGTTCGCAATGTCCGTTTTTTCTCTGTCAAATGACGAGCAGGAGAGTTTGCTCAATCGCTTTTTGCGGTACGTGCAGGTAGACACCCAGAGCGATGATGATGCAGATTGTTTTCCAACAACTGAAAAGCAAAAAGACCTGGCGCTCTTTCTGGTGGATGAGCTAAAGGCGCTGGGATGTTCTGATGCCGCCATGGATCAGTGGGGCTATGTCATGGCTACTGTGCCATCAAATCTGCCGGAAGGACACCCCGCCGTGCCTGCCATTGGCCTCATAGCCCACCTCGATACCTACCCTGGCACCTCGGGCCACGCCGTCAAGCCGCAAGTGATCAAAAACTATCAGGGCGGCGATGTACCGTTGCCTGGGTCTAGTGATGCCATCCCTGTTGCACAGAATCCAAACCTGAAACGATGTGTGGGCCACACCATCGTTACTTCTGATGGGACTACGCTCCTAGGTGCAGATGACAAGGCAGGTATTGCAGAAATATTATCAGTGGTCGCATGGATAAGGGAACATCCAGAATTTCAGCATGGAATTATAAAAATAGGGTTTACCCCAGACGAAGAAGTGGGACGCGGCACGGAGTATTTTGATTTGGAGGCTTTTGGCGCAAATTACGCCTATACATTGGATGGATCTGATTTAGGCGAGATCGAGGATGAAACCTTTTGTGCTGATTCAGCTACAATTGTAATTGTTGGGCACGACGTTCACCCGGGTTATGCAAAGGGCAAGATGGTAAATGCAGTCCGGGTAGCCTCCCACATAGTCGAATCGTTGCCCCAAGATCGCCTGCCAGAAACTACAGAAGGGCGGGAGCCATATCTGCATCCGATTGGCCTCAGCGGCGACGTCGGCAAAGCAGAGCTTAAATTGCTGGTTCGGGCCTTTACAGAGGAAGAATTGCATCAGCGAGAAGAAGTCCTCAAAATTATAGTTGAGGAAACCAGCTTCAAGTTTCCTAAGGCAAAGATCGAATTGACAATTAAAGAGTCCTATAGAAACATGTCCTATCCAATCTCCAAAGACCCCAAGGTGCTGGATTATGCCTTGGAGGCCGTCCAGCTACAGGGCATCAAGCCATCCAGAAGGCCCATCCGGGGGGGGACTGACGGAGCCAGACTGTCTTTCATGGGACTTCTGACGCCGAATATTTTTGCCGGATCACAGTCTTACCACAGCACCCATGAATGGGTGAGCCTCGATTGGATGTCCAAGGCCGTTGAAGTAACTCTTCAACTTCTGAATGTGTGGCGCGAGAAGGCAAATGCCCAGTAAGGCGCAATTTGTTTGAAAAACAAAGCTTGAACTATCTTAAAAATAGCTGGCTGTTGTAAATCCGGCTGGCCGTGGCCTCATTATTTTGAGTTCCAATTATCCCGCTGACTTGGTTATGGAATTTTGTAATTACTGAAATCAGCAATTTGGTTTCTTCGTCTTCAATTGGGTATCCCAGGGTGCGCATCACGTCGGCTGAAATATTTAATATATTGATCGGCACATCCTGATGTGGTTTGGCACAAAATGTTATCCTGGTCATAGCGATATACAGTCCGCGCAATATGACTAACTGTATAGGTATGGCCGAACCAAAGTCCCACTTCAAGTCGAAAAAATGCCCCATGCCATTTTTGTCAATAATCAAATTAAATGGCGTAGCGTCTATATAGTTGCCAGGAAGGAAGTGCGAAAACAATTGAAACTGCGGCATATCGTTGCCACAATCTTGGAGAATGTGCCTTTGGAGTTCTGCTATCCATGTTTTGGCCCATTCCGCGAGGCTATTTATTGTCCAGCCAGGGATGTTCATTGCCCTGACCATCTCAGCAAACCAAAAAGTCCCCTGGACATATTCTGAGTATTTCCATGGAGTATCGTTTTGTGCTGCTTTCTTCGCTGAGGGCCTTCTCCTGACAACAATTTTATTCTCGGATGCTAAAAATTGGGTTTCTCTGGCGAACATTGCTGGCCGCCACGCGCCATAATGCGTTGCCAGAATGTCGTCGCCCAATTCAAATGACTGAGGGGATGCAACAAACAAAAAGGAATTGGCGAGTTCCTGGGCCAACCCATTCTCGCTGATGGATTGCCAGGCCATTTCTGTCGAAAAAGATGGAATAAAAGTTGTCTGAGCGTCGAATGCAACGGAGCCGATCAATAATGGGGAAGGATCCCATCCAAGGTCAGAAATTTGTGGCGAAAACGCGGGTGGACAAAGTATAGAAACAGGCAATTTATAGTCAGGCAGTGGAATGAATAATTTTACAAATTTGAGTCCGCAATGTTGGATTCGATTTAATAATTCGAGTCTGCCAAATGTAACAGCTGTTTTATTGGAGTAAGAATTGTTAATGCCAAACATTGGCAGGCCTGTGTGGTCTTCGGGGGCGCCGGCAAAATACTTCAGCCCGATTTTATTTTCTATTGCGACGACAAATCTTCCGCTTGGCTTGAGAAAACTGCTGGCTAATTTGAGCATTTGGTTGACGGGATCATCGCCCTCAAAGAAAACCGAAGCATATTCCAAGACGCCAATCAAGGTGACGATATCAAACCTCTCTCCTGAATCAAATGCCTGTATCAAGTCAGAGACAACGCTTACATTCGGCAAATCGCGGCAACGCTCTGAGATGATGGAGGCCCGCCGCCTGCTGCCCTCGACTGCCACAACGTCCGCGCCTGTCTCCCCCAGAAACCTGGTGATGGCCCCGCAGCCTGCCCCTAGCTCAAGTATGGATTTGCCAGGTAGCATAGTGTCCATCAGGGGACCCAATAAGTTGCCCCTCAGTGATGACAAATGGTATATGGAAGGCCAGTCATTTTGATGTTGATGCAATTCTTTTGAGTTGACTCGTACATCCTTGGCGGATTTGAGTATTTTCAACAGCCTGTTTTCGTTTTCATCTCCATCAGAGTACGCAAAACCGGCAGACTGGGGCCTGGCCCATACCCCGTCCTCGCCTTGCTGGTAGCTGTTTTTGTTAAACACAGACGACCTGCCTTTATGGAAGAATTTCAAAAAATTGTAGCTCGATTAAGGTTGGATAACGAGTCAACTATCCATTTCAGCAAACTTTCCGCCCCCGTGACCTCTTGCTCTGCGATCCAGATTGGCATATCGCTTGCCTTGAGGTGGGAAGCGGAAAGCTTTACAGCATCTTTCTCGGTGCAAACCAACCCTGTCGCGCCTGAATCATGTGCGGTGGAGGCCATCCTGGTAATCTGGCCGGGGCTAAGTCTTTGATGATCCCTAAATGATTTGGTGTCAGACCACGGAAGCCCGGCAACGAGCAAATCTGCATAGAACGCTTCGGGGTGGCCAATGGCGCAAAATGCAAACAGTGGCCCTAGAGTAGCTGGCAGGACTAAACGCTGGCCGGTGGCGGCGTTTCTTAGAGAGCCGATTATAAAGTCTAAATAAAAAATAGGCCCAGATGAGCCATATTTTGACCACCAGTCTTCAATTTCCGATTTTTGCGTTCGGCTACCCCGAGTTACAACTAGAGCATTGGCGCGTCTTGCGCTGGTCATGGGTTCCCGCAGATTGCCTAACGGCAGTAATTTGCCGTTGCCCCACTTGCGGACGCCATCCAGTAACAATATATCGAGGTCTCGATAGAGAGCGCGGTGCTGAAAGCCGTCATCCAGTATCAATAATTTAGGTATTGGCTCGTGGGACAGCGCCCGTAGCGCTGCAAATGCGCGACGACGGCCCACGATTACACGGTTTTTTCCCAGCCTTTGAGCAATCATCGCTGGTTCGTCACCAACCTCGCAGGGGTCTGATTCTGGATTTACGTCCATGGGGTCTACTTCTCGTCGCCCCCCATAGCCTCTCGAAAGGATTACATTCGAAAATCCCTTTTCTTGCAAGCGCTGAGCCAGATGTAATGTTAATGGCGTTTTCCCAGTGCCGCCGACGCTGAGATTGCCAATGGATATGACTGGTGACGATAGGCGCTCGGCTCGGCGTGGGTCAGAGTCGAATGCTCGGTTTCTTGCCTTGACGACGAGACAATAAAAAGGGGCGAGGGGAGCGAAGAGCCATCGAAATAGAGACATATCTTGTAGTCTATACCGAGTAGGGCTTTTTGGTTGCAAACTGCTTCTGCCAACTGTTTTCACATTCATTCATGGCATGCCTGGATACTTTTGCAACAATAATTCTGGTAACCTGATATTCGGGTTACTTGGTTTCATTGTTTGGTGCTGAATGACAGAATCTTCATTTGTCGAACAGAACAAAGTCCGCCTCAATGAAGGCGAAATTGTTTACAAAAGGGGCGAAATAGCCGAGCAGATGTTTGTCGTAATGTCAGGCAAAGTTCGCCTTTATTTGGCCGACAGCGCGAGCGGAAGCTGGAGCGAGGAACTGGCTAAGGGCGATTTTTTTGGCGAGGGCAGTTTGCTTGAGGCATTGCCCAGAGAGACGACGGCGGTTGCAATGGAGGATTCAGAATTGATGTCGATCAGCCGTGGCACATTTATGCGGATGATTCGACAAAATCCTGAGATTTCAGTAAAAATGATGCAACGACTTACTCAGAGGAATCGCGAGCTAACTGTTCGCGCTGAGTCCGATGGAAAAAGTTCTGCCGCATCGGAGGGCATTGTTGCGCCGCTCCAAGAAAAACCCCAGGCATTTTTTATTTCCGCTTCGTCAGGGAAAAAATACGCTGTCCAAATTAACAATGCGCTAATCGGTCGGTTTGACCCAGCGACTGGTATATATCCTGACATTGACCTGACAGGCGACGATGGCCATTTAAGTGTGTCCAGGAGGCATGCGAACGTCATCTTTGAGCTCGGCCGTTACTTTGTCGTCGAAGAGAAGGGCGTTGCCAACGGCACATTTGTCCACGGGGCGCGCCTTGTTGCAGGCGATGTTCACGAAATATTCGATGGTGACCGCATCAGTTTTGGCACAGTCGTCATGACTTTTCAAATTGGGAATGTATAAAACTAAGCATTAGTAGCCTTTAAAGCTTTAGTTAGCTCTGGTACAACTTCAAACAAGTCTCCGACGATGCCATAGTCTGCCAGCTTGAAGATAGGGGCTTCTGGGTCTTTGTTGATGGCCACGATAAACTTAGAGCCGGAGATGCCTGCAAGGTGTTGGACGGCGCCGGAAATGCCGCAAGCAATGTAAAGGGCAGGGGAGACCACTTTGCCAGTCTGGCCTACTTGAGCGCTGTGCGGTATATTCCATCCAGCATCAACTGCGGCGCGACTCGCTCCGACAACTCCGCCGATGGCCTCCGCCAACTCTTCAAGGAGTTTGAAATTGGCCCCATCCTTCATGCCGCGCCCGCCAGAAACGATGATGTCTGCTTCTGTGAGGTCAAGCTTTTGGCCGCCCTTGGCAATTATTTCCTTAACGACGGACTTAATGTTGGCGGACGGAGGGGCTGGAAGGCTTTCAACCATTCCTGCTTTAGAAACCTTTGATAGAGCAAATACATTTGGGCGAGTAGTAGCAACCTGAATATCAGTGTTAAACCCAACTGTTGCGTTGGCTTTGCCAGCATATATGGGCCGTATTGCCTGCAAGCGACCGTTTGTCAAACTGAGGGCGGTGACATCTGCGGCAAACCCGGATCCAAGGCGTGCGGCGACCCTTGGAGCCACATCTTTGCCAGTGGAGGTTGCGCTTAATATCAGAGAGGTTGCGTTTTTGGCCTTAACGGCATCGGCGATGGCAAGGGCGAACAGATCGCTGGAATAGGCGGCCAATGCCGGAGATTCAATTTTAATTATTGAGTCTGCCCCATAATTTGAGGCATCTTCGGTGCCGCTGAGGCCATCGCCCACAAATAATGCTGTGACGATGCTCTCGCCAGCAAGTCTGCGCGCTTCCGACAGTGCTTCCAGGCTAGGCTTTCGGATTGAGCCATCCAAAACTTCACAAAAAACCAGAATCATCGTCATGTCCTATAAACAGTCGTTGCGGTTGAACCTAAATCACCTTGGCTTCATTGCGAAGCAACGAAATAAGCAAAGCAACTTGAGTTGTTGAGTCTCCGTCTAGCTTCTTGCCTTCGCTACGGGGCGGTGGAAGCGTCAAAGCTGGAATATTGACGGTCGCGTCCATCAAGGTGCATTCCACTTCTTCTATGGGCTTTTTCTTTGCCGCCATGATTCCTTTTAAGTTTGCGTAGCGAGGCTCGTTTAGCCCACGTTGTGCCGTAATGACGGCTGGTAAGTTGCCTTCAATGATCTCTATTCCGGCGTCTCCCTCGCGTTCGGCCCTGAAATTTCCGTCTGAAATACTCAATTTTGTGACAACGTGTGCATGCGCCAAGTCCAGCAATTCTGCAGTCATTGGGCCAACGCAGCCATTGTCGTTCCCATAGCATTTATGCCCAAAGAAAAGCAGGTCGAAGCCCTTTCCTTTGGTAAAATCGGCCAAAGCCCCAGATATGACCAAAGGATCATCTATCGCATCGGCCTTTAGCAAGACAGCGGAGTCAACGCCAAGGGCTAGGGCGTTCCTCAAAATGTCCTTGGTTTTTTCTCCGCCGATGGAAACTGCGGTGATTTCTGCTCCCATAGATTCTTTAAGGCGCAGGGCCTCTTCAAGGGCAAATTCATCATTCGGGCTTGTAATCCATTTGATGTCGGTTTGATCAATTGCGGAACCTGAGTCGGCAATCTTGATCTTGCTCTCAGTGTCTGGCACTTGCTTGAGAGCAACAAGAATTTTCATATCGATGTCTCCTTTCACTTCAACAAAGCTCTTCCACAGGATGTGTCTATAATTTTGAGACACAGCTGTCGATGGAATCAGTGTAGATTTTTCGGTCTTGCAATTCAAGCTCCCTGCCGGAAGGCGCAATGCGGGCCAGTGTCAAGCTTAGGCACATCAATCCATGCTACCTCTGGTGCCCACACGTTGTCTAACCAACGTAAGAATCTGTTTGTTTTCAATCACATAATTGTTGTCATCTTGACGCAGGCCCCCAATTAAGCCCCCATCACTGCGTTTTCGAGGGCTTTTGACCCATTTGGACATTTGGATACCTCGCCCAAAAAAACGCATTGGGTTCATATTACACTCAATGTGCACTCCTGACCATCCTAAGTTTTTTACCAACAATGGCCGGAATACCCACACGGCATCCAGCTGCCTTTTGGCAAAAGTTTTCCATAAAGGAACAAGCACTGCTCGTGATCAGACGGCATCTGGAAACAAGACACCATCCCTGATATGGAGTGACCTGTCAATACCCATTGCGAATTATTTTGAAAAAATCAGGAAGTCGTATTTTTTAGGCAACACCTTTCCGGGAAACGAAATAGGGAACCGAGAGAGACAGTAGCGACGATAATCATTCTGATATTCGCGTGTTGGTTAACGCATGACAATTCAATCCGTCGGGAGCTGCCTCTGTCTAAGCGCGCGGGTTTTGGCGGAAGCCATACCGCCAGGGATGGGCGAGGGTTCTCCTTTCGAAGTCTGGCCTCTCGGTTCCCTATTTCGTTTCCCATTTTACGATACTCAAAAACAAAAAAATCACCGCCATAGCCTGTGGGAAATGTGGGAAAGCCACAGGCTTTTCCAAGTCTTTGGGGGAATCCGCGTTTTTCAGCGGATTTCCTCAAAGACGGCATTTTCCATAGGCCACATTGTGTAAGGTTCATGCACATGCCTGTTGCCCTATGGCCCAGATAAACCCTGCCAATTCCCGCGCTATGGCAACTATCGTCTTATTTGGCGGCTTCCCCCGATCCATCAGTCTGCGGTATTTTCGGTACAGTCGCGAATCCGCCTTTTGCGCTACACGCACCACTTCCAGCGGTTGTCCTGCGCGTCTTGCTTTGATTCTGCTACTTGCCACAGGGCGATGCCGGTAATGCCATGCAGATTCCACCAATACCCTGCGTACATGCACATTGCCCGTTTTGGTTATGCTTCCGCGGTGGATGCTGCTGCCGCTGCTGTATTCGCTCGGCACAAGCCCGATTGCTGCCATAAAGTCCCGAGCTTTGCCAAACCGCCGCATATCGCCGATTTCTGATAGAACCGTCATCGCCGTGACCGTCTGTACGCCCCGCAACGTCATCAATGCCGATACATCCTAAATCTCCCTATTATTTTTGCACATACATTGGTTTGAGGTTTGTGCGAGGTATGCGTTCAAGTCGTTATCGTGTATATGGAATGCTGAGAGTAGGTTGCGTTGGTTCTTAGTAAGTGGGTTAAGGAATCGTTTGCCATCTGGGGTTAAGAGAACCCTGATCTTTTCGAGTTCAGACATCAGGCCGCGCTTGCTCATTGCCCGCTGTTTGCTAGCCCCATTGAATTCCTTAAGGACGTTCGATATTTCTGATGTGGCTATAAGAGCTATAAACGCGCAGAACAGTTTTCCATCGACAGTGGCTTCCTTGTGGCTTCGCATCCTTTTCATGTCGATATGATTCTTAATATCGTCAAACCCTTTTTCTATAGTGTCTTTATTTCTGTAAATACTAAGAGTCTCCGTACTTGTGAGTTCTGTATTGGTCAGAATACAGAATATACCGCAGTTTTTGGATGCTTCGTCTATCCTGTCGTAGTTTCGCGCAAAAACCAGCTTCCCATTGTCTGCCCTTATGTCAAAGAAACGTGTGAAACGCTTCACCTCCTTTTCAGAAGCAGAATCCAACTGAGCCAGTTCCCCCTCCATATTTTCCACTATGCGTAAGAGGTCACGCCGTTGGTATTCTCCACGTTCAGGGTTGCAGTAAACGTGCATGACTGATTGTTCCCCGTAAAACCTGGAACGCACTGCAATGGCGTAGGTGCCATCGCAGGCCAGGTTCCGAAGTGAAACTATTCTCTCTCTGACACTGTCTATGGCCATGCGCGTTGCCTTATGGCGTGTGTCCACTCCTATGACGTAACGCAACCCGCCCGAATGCATGTGGTTTATGTTTGACGTGGAGCAAAAACCTCTGTCCATCACAAACACTATGTCTCCCCCAATACCCAGGTCATTGTTGTAGGCCATCATATAAGGCAAATGCGACTTGTCTACTATAGAGCCTGGGTATGTGACATAAAACATTGGCAAACGGCTATCCTGTGCTAGATAACACCCCATGTTTATCTGGGGCAATTTGTCTCCATCCCGATTGTAGCCCCACTCTAAATCACGGATGCCTTCGGCATAACTGGAAAAAGATGTCACATCGTAGGAAATGTAGCCTTGTTTCGCATTGCTTGATACCCATCCCTTAAAAAACGCCATCCTTTCGCTATGTGTCAGTGAAGCGAAAAGAGAGGATGCTTTCTGGGGAGTAAGTGGACAACCAACTACCATTGAACGCTCGCACCAAGCAGATACATGCTCGAATACGTTGCCCTCACAAACCATGTAAGTAGCTACCGTTATGACTGCACCTGCGCGGCCTCCGCCTAAGGCTCTTTCCAGTATCTGCGTTACGCCTAACCTTGAAAGAATGTGTGCCACTAAGAATGGTACCCCTATAGACACGACGCTTTCAATCACTGGCATGGGTTCCACTATCGCCTCTGTATCTGCATCAGTTCCATAGAATTCATAATAGCCGTCATTGGGAACGAGCCTTTTACCTCCTGCATCTAATCGACCTATCAACCTCCGTAGATTAGTCGGCTGGCCTTTGGCGTTGCGGTATGTCTCCAGAACTTTGTAGACATACTTGTATTTCCCGCTCCTGCGGACAATAATCCCCGACTCTGGCAGTGGAACTGTGATCTTTGAACTTAACAAGGTAGCCTCCATGTATGTGTCTATTGTAGCATATACGTAAATACACTTGTCAACCCCCCATCAAAAACAAAAATTACCGCATCAGCCTGACAACACTATCGCTACACCACTGCCAATACCTCCACATTACCTGTATGTGCAAAAGGGGGGCGGAGATTTAGGATACATATTTCTGATGCCCGGGCGTTATTGATATTTCCTCTATCGCCTTTGTCAGCCGCGCCAAATGCTCATTCGCAAGTTCCAGTGCCAATGTGTATCCGTCAAAAACCGTCTTCAACGAAATATTGCCGAACTCGATGGCTTTCAGCCACTGGCCGTGCGCCTGCGTCCACTGCTTGCCGTCCCGGTAGCGATGCCCGTGTCTCAATAGAAATTTGCACAAATGGTGTTTTTTGCGGCGGACATCTTCAACAGCGTCCTCCCGTGCCCTTACCAAATCCCGTGCCGCTTCCTGCTCGGCATCCAGCACGTAAATCATCGTAAGCATCCCAGAACGATACAACAGTCCCAAGTTGCGAGCGTCCCGCCGATCTGTCTTGACCCGATCTCCCGCTTTTTTCGGGATCAATGCCGGTGCCGTTATTTCGCACAAAATCCCATTGTCGATTAGATAGCGGTGTAACTCATATCCACACGGCCCCGCTTCGTATACGCACCTGATTTCGCCTTGCAGGCTTTTCAGCTTTTTTAGCAACCTCCCCAACGACCGTGCATCCGTCTGGACTTCATATTCATCACATGGCAACGCTTCGGTATCCCGGTATACCGCTACCTGAATTTTGTCCGCGTGTACGTCCATGCCTGCCCAATACATGCTATTCTTTCCCATGACCGATTTCTCCCGTAGACTGTCGGCTCTGCAAGGTTGACGATTCCTGATACTCGTTACCATCGTAACCCACGTATATGCTACTTGGTGGGTCGGTCACTCCATCTTGTCTAAGCCTTCGGCTTAGGTTTCGGGAAAGACAAATTCATTCGGCTAACATTCGGGTTCCATTCGGTATTCATTCGGCTGACGTTCGGCATTCATTCGGTTCCAGTTGCGAAATTCTTTTTGATTTGCAGGGCAAACACGGGTTGATGTGGGGCTACTTTTTCCCGATTTGCTTCCTCTGTCCCAAGTTTTTTGCATTGAGCGAACTGATCGCCGATTTGCCGGTACTCTTTTCAATTTGCTCACGGGCCACCTTCGCTGCCTTGGCTCCTTCTTTGGCCACCTTTGCGCTTTCGTGAAAGCCCATGGGTTGTTCCACGATGGAAACCTCGGTGGCGGTAGCTTCGGCAAGCATGTTGAGGATCAATTCAATGTTAGTCATGTTGTCGCGGAGGTTTTCCTTTTTCAGCCCCTTGTACCGCTTGTATTCGCCTGTGGTCATTCCGCTCCAGGTCTTGCTCATAATGTCCGTCAGGGTTGCGTACTCCCCTTCACGCTTGACCCCGGCTTTGTCCCATTCGTCTGTCAGGGCCTTTCGGACTTCGATAGACTTGATGCGCTGGTTGATCCAGTTTTCGCTGTACCCTAGTCGGCGGTAGTTCTGGATTGCGCGGTCGATAGACAATTCTGGGTCAACGGTCTCGTCAATCCTCTCGCTTCCTACCTTGGCAAGCCACACCTTGAAGGGTTCTGCCTTCTTGCTTGGGACAGATTGGATGAGACGTAGCACTTGTTCCGTATCGGCAACGTCTGTGAGGCGCATCTTGCCATCGGGGGCCGGCATTTTCAAACGCTCACAATTTGTGACCGTTTCATTTCCCTCATTTTTTAAACGTCCTTTTAGGACTGTCCAGTAGTGTCGAGGGTTCTCGCTCTCCGTCAGTATTGCAATGATGTCCACAACCGCAAACCACCATTTTTCATTCTGCTCGTCCCATGCTGTGCGGACGTTTCTATCCTCAAACAACTTGGCGTTGTTTTTTCCCTTGTCGGGTATGTTGGTGGGGGGCATGGATGGCTCCTAGAAGTAAAGGACAGACCGTCTAAATTCTAGCACCGCTTGCGCCTTTCTCTACCCTCGCCACCTCCTACGTCCCGTTGACCCAACGCTCAGTTTTTTGGGTTGGCTTGCCCCGTTTTTTGCTTTGCTATTTATGTGGGCAAAGTGCCGTTTGCTTTTGAAGCCGTCTATACGGCTTCAAAGGCGTACAGCACTAAGCCCCCATCCGACAATCGGCTCTGCCGAAGTGGGGGATTTTTGGCAGCCAAAAGCCTGTTTACAGGCGGTGGCTACCATGTTCATGTTTTTTTGCCTGGTTCCCATCATGGCAAGATCGGCAAAAATATCCAAAAAACCAGAGGCACACGCCACTAAAAACCGAGATGAAAATTCTCAAGAAATCGGGAGCCATTTTCACAATGAACCGAGCAAAAATTTCTGGCAAAACCGACCCTGAAATTCCGGCCCGCCGGTGCCCGCCAACTGCACTCCAAAATTCTCAAAAATCTGCCAACCCTGACCTTCAAAATCCCAAAAACGATAACTCGGAATCCGAGAAAAAAAACATGAACATAGTAGTCACGGCCCAAAATCGAGCCTTTTGACTACGTTTTGGCACGCACGGCGGCGGAGCCGCACGCAGGAGTGCGAAGGGCAAAAACATGGCTCCGTAGGGCAGGGAAAAGCAAAAAACCGTGACCACAAACTCGCGACAACTCTGACGGCTCAAACAAGTACCGACTGCCACACAGATGGACACGAATCGAGGCACGTTACACCAGCCATGCCGGGGGGTTCGTCCAAGTTCCCACACTCGACTCTGGAGCATGAGCGACCACGAGGGATTAGGGGGGCATGGGCAACCCTCTGGGACTGGGGGAGCCATCAAAGCCGAGTAATCCCCCGATTCACGCAGACACGCCTTGAAGCAATGTGGCACCGCTCTGCCCCCAACCTCACGGAATCCCATGATGTTCAAATCGGAAACATTTTTTACTTTACATTCACGCTCTAACAATGCACCATAAGAGTATGAAAGCAATGTTTACTATGGGCAAAACAGCCTCCCTTGATCTGCTATTGCAAGAAAACAAGGGCTACATCAAAACATCGGAGGCCACAGGGAGTGGTGTCTCCAGGGCATATTTCGGACAGTACGTCAAAGGGCGCGGTCTTGAGCGTGTCGCACATGGGCTGTATATGTCCCCTGATGCCTGGGACGATTCCCTGTACGTCATTCAGGCACGGTATCCCAATGCGGTGTTTTCCCACGAAACTGCCCTGTACCTGCTGAACCTTGCCGAGCGCGAGCCAACCCAGTATGCAGTCACACTTAAGGCAGGGACTAATGCTAGCGGCCTAACAAAAGATGGCATCAAGGTCTACAAGGTCAGGGACGCACTCTTTCAGGAGGGGGTCGTTGAAGCCAAATCACCCTCCGGCCATCTATTGAGGACGTACTGCCCCGAGCGGACGATCTGCGACCTCTTCCGCAGTAGGCGCAACATCGAAACTCAGGATTTGCAAAATGCCATCCGGGAGTTTGTGCGCCTCAAGGATAAAAACATTCCACTGCTGATGCGGTACGCCAAGTCTTTTTCCATCGAAAAAATCATCAGGCCATACCTGGAGGCACTTCTATGACGATCAGAACAGCAAGGCAGTTGAAATCTTTGGTACGCAATATGTCCAAAGGCAACAGCACCAAGGCACAGACCATCATCCGCAACTATGTAATGGAACGCTTCCTTGAACGTCTGTCGCTTTCAAGCTACCGCAATAACCTCATCCTCAAGGGCGGAGTTCTGGTGTCTGCGATGGTTGGCCTTGAGAACCGCTCAACGATGGACGTTGACGCGGCAATCAGGAATATGTCACTGACCATAGAAAGCGCAAGGAAAGCGGTTGGAGACATCGCAAGCATTGAACCTGGGGATGGGATGGCTTTCGAGATTAAGAGTGTGGCGACCATTATGGATGAAGCAGACTATCCAGGTGTCAGGGTCGCCCTGGAAGGCATTTTTGAAACGATGCGTATTCCCCTAAAGGTAGATTTTTCCGCCGACAACGTGATTACGCCCAAAGAAGTGCCGTTTTCTCTCAAGTTGCTCTTTGAAGAACGCTCAATACCGCTGATGGCATACAATCTGGAAACTGTGCTGGCGGAGAAAATCGAAACACTGCTCTCACGGGGAACGGCAAACACCCGGATGCGCGACTTCTATGACCTGTTCGCTTTGGAAAGAACTCAGTCAGAAAATATTGACCAAGCGCTGCTGAACGCGGCATTTCACGCCACCTGCGCCAAGCGAGGCTCGTCTGCCGTAGCCGAAAGCGTGGATTTGATACTGAGGGAAATTGAGGCCAGCCCTGAGATGATGGACCAGTGGAAAAAATACCAGCGGAAGTTTGAATATGCCGCTGGCATCGGCTGGGGCGAGTTGATGGGGGCGGTTGGGAGGTGTGTGGGGAGAGCATGGTTTTAAGGAAAAACCAGTTTCGTTGATCATTTGGGCAGAATCGCACGAGCAGAGGGGCATTGATGTAAACTGTAGCTCGTAGGAGAGTGGAACGATGAGAGATATTCAGGCAAAACCGTCGGAACTCCTGTTTTTTTCTGATAGCTACAACACTCCAGACTTCCACCCCCCTATTCTTGGAAGCGCGAATGGTGCGAAACATTGTGGAACGATTACTCATCCTTTTTTGGGCGCAGGGCTACTTCGTGTACACAGTCGGGCAGGGTGGAGGCAATCGGAAAATACATCCAGCAAAAGGAAAAGAAGGATAGGTGGCTGCAGCAGCTGGAAGTGTCCGGGGAATAGCCGTACTGCCATACCGCCTTTGGGCGGCTCACGTCTCAACCATTTTAAGCGGTTTTCAGGATTAAGCCTCCATCTCTGCCAGAGGTATTTGACTAGCCAATGGATCGCTAATGGTGGAAAAAATATATGAAAAGATGGTGGATATATCAAAAAGAGCGCTTTCCGCTCTTGGCATACATACCACTGATGGCCACATTTGGGTTCAGCTCGATAAGTTATTCCATGCACTTGCACAACCCAGAAGCGCGGCTTTCTGATGTCAGCATCCCTCAGGCAACCACAGCGATACTAACGACGCTCTTTTGGTTCATGTTGCTGCGTATTGCCGATGAACACAAAGATTTTGAGGAGGATCGCCAATACCGCCCTTACCGCCCAGTTCAGCTTGGGTTGGTAAAACTAAGCGAATTGCGCACAATAGGTATAATTTTGGTGCTTTCCCTCATCTGCATGAGCATTTGGGTCGACTGGCGCCTACTTGGCATATTGGCGTTTGCCGGGCTATGGTTTACGCTTATGTCGCTGGAGTTTGGCGTCCCGAAATGGCTGAAAAAACATCCGTCCATATACCTGTTTAGCCATATGCTCCTATTGCCTCTTATAGATTTATACACCACTGCGGTTGAATGGCTGCCCCGTGGGGGCGCGTTCAGTTTTGGCATTATGCTGTATATGATTTCAAGTTTTTGCGATGGGACAGTTGTAGAGGTCGGGCGCAAGCTTCGCGCCCCTGAAAACGAGGAGTATGGCGTAGATACATACACGCAAATCTGGGGACCGAAGCGGGCAATGATGGTATGGATGATCTGCATGACAATATCTGGGACAAGCACAATATTGGCCGGTTTTCAAGTGCGTGTAGGCTGGGTGATAATGTTTGTGCTTTTGCCCAAGTACATCCTCGCGATAATAACCGCCGTAAGGTTCGCTAAAGACCCGGTTCCAAAGAACGCAAAGATTTTCACGATACTCCCTGGAGCCTGGATGATTTTAATGCACACAATGTTGGGGTTTTTGCCCTTTTTTATGTGAAGCAGGTATATGATTCACACCAAAGAACGTTATGACATAAACAAAATCGGCGGCAAAGCGGCGGCGTTGGCCAAACTATCGAGAGTGATTGACATTATTCCCGATTGGTTCGCAGTGGGAGTTGACGGCGCCCAGCATGCCGAGGTTATGGAAGCGCTTGAAAATTTTGACGACACAGTCTTGTTTGCCATCCGTTCGTCCGCTGCCGATGAGGATGGCTCGGAAAACTCGTTCGCGGGGCAGTTTGAAACATATTTGAATATCCCAAAACCGGCAGTCTGTGAAAATATCAAAAAAGTCCAAGACTCCGCCTTCTCCAAGCGTGTTGAGGTTTATAAGCGTGAACGCGGGATAATTAGCGCAAATGCACCAGCCGTGTTAGTCCAGCGCATGGTAATGGCGGACTGTGCAGGAGTGGCGTTCGGCGCAAATCCGGTTACAGGCGACACAAAAGAATGCGTAATAAGTGCTGTCAGTGGGCTGGGGGACAAATTAGTCGACGGTGCCGTTGATGCGGACACATATATCGTCAACGGTGGCACTGTAGAGGGCAAGGGCATTCTAACCCATGAACAATGCAGAGAGATTGCCGCATTATGTAAAAAAGCAAGCTACTTTTTCGCCCGGTTCCAGGACATAGAATGGGCTTATGAAAACGGTAAATTGTACCTGTTGCAATCCCGCCCAATAACATCTCTACGCAAAGTTACAGCCAAGTCCGGTTATATAAACATCTGGGACAACAGCAATATTGCCGAGAGCTATAACGGCGTAACCACACCATTAACTTTTTCGTTCATCCGCCTTGCGTACGAACACGTTTACCGCGAAATGTGCCGTATGCTCGGTGTGAGCGAAAAGAAGATCAACGAAAACGATTATATTTTTTCGCATATGCTAGGTTTGCGAAATGGGCAGGTTTATTATAATTTGCTCTCTTGGTATAAGCTTGTTGCCATCCTGCCTGGGTATAAAACTAACGCCAAATTCATGGAGCAGATGATGGGCGTTAAAGAGGGCCTGCCGCCGGATGTCCGTAAGCTGTTGCCGCCGCCCTCAGACGCCACAATATTTACAGCAGTAAAACGGCTTTGGGGGCATTATAGGCGCAATGAAAAGAACGTTGCTGCTTTTTTTGATTTATTGCATCGCACGATAGAGTCACTGGACATAACCGATTACAGCCTATTCGAGTTGGCCCAATATTATCGTGAGCTGGAAAGCAAGTTGCTCAAAAATTGGAATGCTCCCGTAGTAAATGACTTTTTTTCAATGATTTTTTACGGTTTGCTCAAAAAAGTTTCCAAACAATGGTGCGGCATTGAAGACGATAACAAATTCAACGGATTGCTAAAAAATACAGGCGATATTATTAGTGCAGAACCCGCACGGCTTGTGCGCGAGATTGCGGAAGTGTCACGAGCGAATATAGATTTTGTCCGCAGTTTAGTTGAAGATAATATTCAAATCATTCAAAAATCATTGCCGAGTGAAATTAGAATCAAAATTGACGAATATCTTATAAAATTTGGTGACCGATGCATAAATGAACTCAAATTAGAAAGCGAAACACTATGCGATGATCCACTACCGCTTTATCGTGCGATTGGGAATTACGCAGTAAAATTAAATAGCGGTGGCTTTCATAAAGTCAAAGACAATTTTGACGAACGCATTATTATTAACAATGCAGGAATTTTTAAACCAATATTTAAATGGATACTAAATAATGCAAGGCGAACCATCCGCAATCGCGAAAATTTACGGTTTGAGCGAACACGGGTATTCGGCAAAGTGCGCCGCATATTCAAAGAAATAGGAATGAGACTTGCGAGCTTCGATGCAATAGAGAAACAAGACGATATTTTTTACTTAGAGCTGAACGAAGTGCTTGCCTATATCGAAGGGACAGCTACGAGCTATAACCTGCGTGGACTTATCGAAGCGCGAAAAAGAGAATTTGCGGCTTTTGATGGAATGCCGGAAGATAGGTTCGATACCTACGACTGCGTTGGGTTAAGCTACTGCCACGTCAAACTGCCAGATGGCACGGGCATTGCCGAAACATTGAACGGATTGGGCTGCTGTCCGGGCATTGTTAGAGGCCGTGCGCGTGTAATCACGGATCCGAAGGGAGCTGTTATTCATCCTGGCGAAATCCTTGTCGCGCAGCGCACCGACCCAGGGTGGATCATGCTGTTCCCTGTTGCGTCAGGGGTATTAGTCGAGTATGGGAGCCTGCTCTCCCATGCAGCAATAGTTGTCCGTGAGATGGGCATTCCTGCTGTCGTTTCAGTCAAGGGTCTATTTGCCAATGTCAATACAGGTGACCTATTGGAACTGGATGGAGAGAAAGGGTCGGTGGCGATAATTGAAAAGCGAAATTGAAAGCCGGGCTCCCTTTGATTTGATCCGCTATTCCCAAGTTTGGGAAGATGCCGATTTATTGGTAGAAGCGCTGAATGTAAAAGAATGCGATACCGTTCTTTCGATTGCCTCGGCAGGCGATAACGCCTTTGCTTTGCTTGCCCAGTGCCCAGCTAAAGTCTATGCCGTCGACCTTAGTGCCGCGCAAATTGCCTGCTGTGAACTTCGCAAGGCGATGTACTGCCAGCTTTCACATAGGGAGCACCTTGTTTTTGGCGGTGTGTCCAGCGGCCAGATGGATAGGGCCGGTGTGTTCGGTGAACTCGACTTGCCGCCGGAAGTCAGGGAATATTGGCAACACAATATTGGGCTCATCAAAAATGGGTTTATGGCCCAGGGCAAGTTCGAACGCTACTTCGCTCTGTTCCGCGAAAAAGCCTTGCCGCTTGTGCATACGAAACAAAGGATAGCTACATTGCTCGCCCCAAAGAGCGAGGCAGAGCGCGGGACTTTCTATGACCGGGTATGGAACAACCTACGATGGAAAATGATGTTCCGGTTATTTTTTTCACGTTTTGTCATGGGGCGTTTTGGGCGCGATAAAGAATTCTTCAAGTACGTCCAAGGAAATGTCGCGGATAGAATTTTGTCCCGCACAAAGCACGCGCTCACGGTGCTAGACCCCAGCCAAAATCCTTACATGCAGTATATCCTTAACGGCGAATATACGTCCATATTCCCGTATTCCTTGCGTGAAGAAAATTATTATAAAATCAGGAATAATATCAATAAAATTGAATTCCGCAAAATTTCCATCGAACAGTTCGCCGCCGAGATCATTGGTGAAGTTCATGCTTTTAACCTCAGCGACATTTTCGAGTATATGACCCAGGAAGGGATGGATGCGCTGTACGAAACGATGTTGCAAAAAGCCGCCAAGGGTGCACGGTTTGCATACTGGAATATGCTTGCCCCGCGAAAATGCAACGATGCGCTGCGTGAGAGCTATGGCGTCGAAACCGATGAAGACCTGAACGCGCAGTATCTTCTTAAAGACAAAGCATTCTTCTACAATAAATTCTATTTGGACAGGAAAAAATGATGTTTGACATCGTTGCGGCAATTGGAGTTTTAATCCTATTAGGCAGTGTTACGCTTTTTGCCAAGCACTTCTCGAAATATTTATCGCCTGAAGGGTCACGTAAGATGATTCACGTTTCAATGGGTTGCGCTGCGCTTGCCTTTCCCATTATTATCGAACACGCACTTACCATAGTTTTGTTGGGAGGAGCCGCAATAGCCTTTCTATTGTTTTTGAGAATGAACAAAGGCTTGCGAATAGGAATGGGCACTGCACTATTAGGGGTAGAGCGCAAATCGTTGGGCGACATTTATTTTGTCATTTCAATAATTATTGTTTTTGTTTTGCACAAGTCAACTTTTGAATATATCATCCCCATAGCAATATTGACATTTGCAGACAGTGTTGCCGCATTGGTTGGAGTTAGTTACGGTCGTTATAATATGGCCCAGCATGACCAAGAAGCCACAAAGAGCAGAGAAGGTAGCGTTATGTTCTTTATCGTTGCATTTATTTGCGCATTAGTGCCCTTGCAACTGATGACTGAAATCGGTCGTGCGGAAGTGTTGTTTATCAGTGCGCTAATCGGAATTCTCGCGGCAGGCATTGAGGTCATTTCAAGGTATGGCAATGACAATCTCCTTTTGCCTCTGCTGACTTACAGTATTTTGCGCTACAATATCAGCCAGACTCTAGAGGTGATGTTTACAAATTTCGGCATCATGTTGTTATTGGTCATCGTAGTATTTATAGTATATAAAATCACCAATATTACAAGACTTTCGATGGTGTATAGCCTAGTAGTTGGATATGTACTAATGATGCTTGGCGGTCCTGTATGGATGTTGCCTGCTCTGACGCTATATTTGGCTTTTGGTATTTTGCCGGGAATGAAGTCTGAGGAAAGGCAGATCGCGCAGAGTTATAAAATTATAGAATGCGGTTCTATTGTTGGCGTCATTTGCCTATATACCTCTGTTTTTTTTCCTGAATACAGAGATGCCCTTTATATTTCATTTTCTCTATCCTTTGCAGTTCATTTAGCAATCAATACGTACAGCCGTCTGATTAATTTCGAGAATAAAAGCATAAAGGTATCTGTTATTTGGGGGCTCATAAAATCGATCGTTTTTATTGCCTTGCCTGCATTGGCAATAACAAGAATGAGTCAGATCGCGTTTTTACTATATTTAATTTTCACAGCAACATCGTTACTTTTCGCTGTAATTCTAAATAAAAAATATGACTACAAAACTGCCGGAGACATAACTTTTAACGCAAACAAAACCATGGTAGGCGCACTGACGGCGATTTTTATTGCCATATTGGTTGTTGGAGGAGGTTTATGATATACCCTGAAAAAGGCTATATCGGTTGTTTTTCAATGAATGACAAAGAGTCCGGAAAAAGATGCCTTGAAGAATGCGTTAGGCAACTGAGGGCCATCGGCCATAAACGAATCGTTGCTCCCATAAACGGCGATACTTGGCACCAGTATCGCCTTGTGAGTTGGTCTAACGGGCAACCTGCTTTCCCTCTAGAGCCGCAAAACCCTCTTTGGTATAACGAGGTATACGAGGAGTTTGGGTTTATGCCGTTGAAGAAGTACCGGAGCGACAAAGTCGGCATTGGTAACGTCTGGCCGATTGAAAACGCTGACACGTCATTAAACATCCGAGGGTTTCAGGATAACGATTTACGCTTAATTTATGAGATTTCGTTACAGGGGTTTGACAAAAACTTTTTGTACAGCGAGATATCCTTTGACGAGTTTAGCGAACTGTATCAACCATTTTTGCCACTGATTGATAGAGAGCTTGTTGTTTTCGCCGAAGTGGATGGGGAGCCAGTTGGGTTTGTGTTCTCATTCATTGGAAGCGATACCCAAATTCTTAAATCTATGGCTGTCCTACCTGAATTTCGCAGTAGGGGCATCGGAGCCAAATTACTAAACCATACATTGCTTGCCGGAGAGAGGAAAGGCGCTAGGACTGCTATCGCTGCTTTGATGTCAGATGGCAATAATTCGAATACAATTGTTGGAAAATATAGCAATGAACAAATTCGCGAATATACGCTTTACCACTTGGAGGTATAGGCGTGAATTTAATAGAGTTGTTGAAGTCCAGCGATAAGACAGCACTAATCCAAGGCAATAAACGGATAACTTATGCCGACCTGCTAAGCGATGGCCTACGCCTTGGGGGCCGCCTCCGAAATGAAGGCGTAGGATTAGGCAACAACGTACTCATTTTTGTTCCGCTTTCGATAGAATTATATACGGCATTGATTGGTGTCTGGAGCGTTGGGGCATCTGCAATTTTTATTGACTTTTCACGCGGGGCACGATTTATCAGCGACAGCTTAGATAGACTAAAGCCTGAAATTATTGTCTGCGATAATATTACAGGTTTGTTGCGGAATATATATTCAAAAATGCGCCGAATACCGGCAATTAACCATACAGAACGCGGAGACCCTGCTTCAACAAATCTAGTAACTAATGAACAACCCGCAATCCTTACTTTTACAAGCGGTTCTACTGGTTTCCCTAAAATTGCCGTAAGGACGCATGGATTTTTAATTAATCAATACAACGCACTTCGCAACCATCTCGATTTCAACGAAAACCACATCGATTTGGGTACGCTTCCCGTCTTCACGTTAGCCAACCTTGCTTCTAACATCACTACACTGTTGCCGGATAAAAGCTATAGATCAAAAATCGATTCCGCAAAACTGTCGAAACAAATGAATCGCGAGGGTGTCACTCGCGCGATTTGTTCCCCAGCACTTATGGCAAATCTATTGAAGCACGGCGGTTTGCCGCATTTGAAAACTGCATACCTCGGTGGCGGACCTGTTTTCCCAAGCATACTCGAAAAAATACGTAACGATGTTGATTTGCACATCGTATATGGTTCAACTGAGGCAGAGCCTATTTCTAGTGTCAGGTGGTCTGATGTTTCCCTAGAAGACAGACAGAATATCGCCAGCGGGGGAGGTTTGCTTGTCGGTCAGATTGTGCCGGAGATTGAGTGCAGGATTGGCGAAGGCAAGGAAATCTTGGTGAGCGGTGAAACCGTATTAAGTGGATACTTGGGGGGGATCGGTGATGATGAAAATAAAATTCGCACGGGCGGCAAAATCTGGCACAGGACAGGGGACGCTGGTTATATAGATTCGCTAAACAGGCTTTGGCTTCTCGGTCGCGTTAGCCAAACTATTAACGATGAAGCGGGTACACTATATCCTTTTTGTGTGGATTGCATTTTAGACTCGCATTTCGGAATCCGCGGCGCAATTATTGTTCAAAACCGTGAGCGCGTTCTGGTGATTGAAAAGGGCTCCGCAAGGCCTGATAAGGTCCTTGGGGTGTTGGCACTACAAAAAATTTTCCGCATTGTTGAAATCAAAAAGATACCTATGGATAATCGGCACGGCGCAAAAGTCGATTATGATAAATTGAAAAATATCGTTAGGATGGATTGAAAAACATGTGTAAAGCTATCTTTGAACAAATGCCTTGGCAATAGAGGACTGCTTTGTTGTTCCTGTATCGCCCAAATGGCACAGGTTTATTCGCCCTGTTCCGACCGATCGGTTCAAAGAGCCTTGCACCCTAGAATCACTATCAGCGATTATTTCTGCCTCTTGGACTGTTTCTTTGCGCTAACCTTTTGCTCCGTGTCTTTTGTAGCCTTCAGGTCAGAAAGATAGTCGGCCCATGCTTGCATCATCTTTCGCCTGTCGTCAAGGAACTGGGTGCGGTCATAGGATTCGCCGAGCCTTTCGCTGGTCTTGTGGGAAAGTTGGCGTTCTATCCATTGGGTGTCGAGGTGCAACCTTTCGGCGATTACTGTTCGAGCCATTGCCCTGAAGCCATGCCCAGTGATTTCCGTACGGGTGTCGTAGCCCATTGTGCGGAGAGCCTTGTTGATCGTCCCATCGCTGATGGGCCTACCAGGGCGTAGTCCTGGGAAGACGTATTCTCCATCGCCTGTGAGAGGGTGCAGGTCTTCCAAGATTGCTACGGACTGGCGGGAGAGAGGCACTATCAATTTGCGTTTGGCCTTGGTGTTCTCTAGTTGTTTGGAGTAGCTGAAAACCCATTCTGCATTGTCAAGGTCAATGTCTTCCCATTTAGCGTTGCGGAGTTCACCGGGGCGTACAAATACCAAAGGAGCCAGCGCGAGTGCTGCCCTTACGATGTTTGTCCCCTTGTATGCGTCAATGTCCCGCATCAGTTCGCCAACTTTGGCAGGATCGGTCAGGCTTGGAAAGGGTTGCGGTTGGACTGCCTGTAATGCGCCACGCAGGTCAGGGCAGGGGTCTCTTTCTGCACGGCCAGTAACAATGGCATATCGCACTACTTGAGAAATGCGGAATTTTATTCTGTGAGCCGTTTCTATGGCACCACGTTTTTCGATTCTCCGACACACTGCCAATACATCCGGAGCTTTCAATTCTGCGACTGGAGTAGAGCCAATATAGGGGAATACATCTTTTTCAAGACGTGTTAATGCGCGTCCGGCGTGGTAGTCCGCCTTGTCCTTCTTCCACACTTCGAACCATTCCCGAGCAACTATTTCAAACGAATTGGCCGATAGTTCGCCTTTAGCAGTCTTGATAGCCTTCTTTGCTGCCGCCGGGTCAATGCCTTGGGCCAGTTGTTCCCGTGCTTCACGATGCCGTCTCCTAGCTTCCAGCAAGGACACATCAGGATATTTCCCAAAGTGAACCTTCTTTTCTTTCCCCTCGAAGCGGTACTTGTATCGCCAGAGCTTACCGCCAGTGGGTTCGATCTGTAGATATAGTCCGCCGCCATCGAAAATTTTGTAGGCTGTATCGCTCGGCTTTGCTCTTTTGATGTTGATGTCCGATAGCTTCATGGCAACCCCCGTGGCCACTTTAGGCTCTGGGGGCCTCTTCGTTTTGACTACCCCACTGGCCCCCAGATAGGCCCCCGTTTTGATCTGAATTTCAGCATACCACATCGGACGGTATTGGTCACGACTGTACACAAAAACCGCGTCAATGCTTGTTTTAAGTGGACTGCATTGGACGCGGCTGGTCGGTATTGGAAAGTTGAGTGGTGGCCCCACACGGATTCGAACCGTGGACCAAGCGGTTATGAGCCGCCGGCTCTGACCACTGAGCTATAGGGCCACTGCAATTTTACATAAATAATCATCCCTTTGGAACAACAATTTTTATAACTGGACATATTGGCCAACACGCGCTACCATAGCCTTCCCGGCTGGGTAGCTCAGGTGGTTAGAGCGAGGGTCTCATAATCCCTAGGTCGACGGTTCGAGTCCGTCCTCAGCCACCACTGGAAATTCCAATACTGACCAACCGCATCAAATGTGTTCAGATAGAACTAGCATTGATGCGGTTCTTTTTGTCAGATAGAATCAATACTGTCCAATGCGGTATGCTCAAATTTGCCCTCATGTGGGATTATTTTGGGAGTATGTGGGTGGTCCAAAACTGAGATACTCCCACCTTTTCGCAAGTCATCCGCTATGCAATCGCTACAGTGCGTGCAGAACGGGATGGCTTGTCTGATGCAGTCATTTTGCTCTCCTTTATCAGGTTGCTGTGATATGGCAGTTCTTTTTTCAGCATAAAATTCTCCAATAATTAAAATAGGGAACAGCTATTGTTTTCCTTCGTTCAGTTTATTACGAAATGTCCCGTAGTTTTACGACTATGGCCAGGCCAAGTAGAATCAAGCAAGGGGAAATGCTATGGGCATTAAATTTCTGCTGGCGTGCGTGGCTTTGGTAGCCATTAGTGCGAGGGTTTATTTTGTCCTGAAGGCACAATCAGAGGGAACTATGCTTTCAAGGATAATCAAGAGACTATCCATCAGAGCCGTTGCCACAATCTGTGCTTTGATTCTGTTCCTGATAATGTATATCGTCAGTCGGTTTTCACAGTGATACGCAAAATCAAAGAAGGCGTGTAGGTCATGGCTACTGCGCTTTGCACAAGTTTTTTGGCATTGCAGTATTACTGCTTCTAACCAATGTAAGCTAAAGACTTTGGGGAATCGCCGGAATGATGCGCCGAAAAGAAATCCTTTCCTACGTTGAAAAGCAGTATGGCATCAAACCCGACTACCCTTGGGAGGGGAACGACTACGCAGTTTTGCGCCACAGTCACAATCGCAAGTGGTTCGCTGTCCTTGTAAAAGTCACCGAAAGCCAGCTTGGGCTGAGAGGGGAAAAACTGGTTGACGCTATCAACCTGAAATGCGACCCGCTACTTATAAGCACTTTGAGGGGAGAAATAGGTATCTACCCTGCCTGGCACATGAACAAAGAACACTGGCTGACAGTATTGCTGACAAGCCCCATCCCCAAGGGGAGGGTATGTTACCTGCTGGATACGAGCTATGAACTGACCAAGGGCAGAACAAAGAAGCGGTAGCGGCATCAATCCACTAGCCCGTGCTATAGCCTGACTTTTACACTTATTTTCAGCCACAGGAGTGTAAGCGTTGTGATAACGTAAATTATAATCAGCGGGACTGGAATTTGTTTGTTATGACACGGAGATATTTTCAGGAACCTGCTAAACACCTCCATCCTGCCGGATTCAACCGCCTCACGCTTTATTATCCATTCTCTCCACTATTTCATTCGTCCTCTTTAGCGAAAAAATTATCCGCTGGTAGTGATTAATATCATCATAAGTAAGTTTTCGCCCTTTACGGTCTTTTAACCATTTTTGAGTCGGCTGGTAGCCTCCGATGTAGAACTCCCATGCAATAAGCGGTACTTTGTCAAAGTATTGGGTGTCATTTATCCAAACCTTGCCCACAGAACTGTCTCCGCTCGGCTCAAACCGCAATTTATCCACAGTATCGCTACCACTGATCGGGTATCTCGTGATTAGCTTGTTGAGTGCGGGATGCTCCATCAGATGTAGCAAGCGCAGTTCCTCCCCCAATTTTGCCAAACGGCGAAACTCGGCTGCATTTGAGGGGAAAGGCACCCGGGGGAAATCAATTTTCAGAAATTCCTTGTATTTTTCACGGTAGCTAGGTGAATGGAGTACAGCGTAGATGTAGTCCCATAGGTCTATGGGGGCGAATTTGTTCTTTTTGCCGGTCTTTTCGTTTTCAAATTCAAGGTCGAGTGTTTTGGATATCTTGTTGACAATATCCATGTTGAGGTTGGGCGTGGGACATATGTTTTTTCCATCTTCATTTTTGGAGAATAAATACAAAGGGGCTGTTGTATCAATACTTTTGTTGTCTGAGCGTATATATCCATTGGAAATAATTTTGTCGGTGGAAAATATATATATATCATTGGTTTCGGACTGTTGCCTTACAAATACTAACCCTACATTCTTGCCTACCAGGAAATGTTTCATAACATCCCTGCGGGGTCTGCAATGAAAACCGTTAGGAACGCCTGAATAGCTTGTATATCGAGTGTCAAAGGGACGGTAGGCTATGGGAACGATGTTGTGGTTTGATGACTGCAAGTCCGTCCTTGCCCTCGCTACGCTCCAGTCTTTCACGTCTTTGCCCAAACTGTATTTTTCCCTAGCCTCTTCGTCAGTGATGGACAAAAAATCAGAGATCGTGCGTTTAACAGCTTCGGGACTCTCGTGAATAGTGAACTCGTCTCTTGCAGTGACTATGCCCGCCGATTTGAGTGGAAATAGCTCAGCAACAGAAAATCCGATTTCATATTCTTTCTTGCCCCTGTAGTCTTTTGGCACAAAGAAGTATTCGGGTGCTGTTGGTTGAAGCTTTACAAAGGGGATATCAGATAAAGATATTTTCTGTAGATAATCATATTTGGCTTGCCGTAATCCAAAAAGGTCAGAGTGGTAAATTTCTGCTAATGTTCCCTTTTTCTTTTGCCCTGTCTTTACAAAGATATTAATTGAAACCCCTTGCTGGATTTCAAACACGTTTTCGTCTTTTGTGCTATCTGGGGCGGTTTCTTTCTTTTTTGCGTTGCCGTGCAGGTCAATGATGTAAATCCTGTTGAAGCTCTGCATCAGGTGCCAGCGCATACCTCTGAATGTGGGATTGTCTAAAAAACCGTGGTTGGAAATGTAGGCCAGGATGCCGGACTTGTTCTTATCCACAAAGTGCTGTCCCATGCGTATGAATTTTACGTAGTCATCATTTATCCACTTACTGTTGCGCTCGGCCAGCTTTATGTTTGTGTTCGGCTCTTTTTTGTAGTCTTCTAGCTTGCCAGCTATCCAGTTCCCTTTGTTCCAGCTTTCGCCGCTGTAAGGTGGGTTGCCCATGATGACCATGACTGGGGTGTCTCTTTTGACTGTGTTTGCTTCTTTGGCTTCGTCAGCAAGGAATTGTGCAAATAGCGTTCCTGTGTCTGGATGGTGTTCTTCTAGGGAATTAGTAAGATATATCCGCAGGCGTTGCTTGCCTTTGTGACTGTATCCTGTTTCTGATAGGAGCCAGTCCAGCTTGAGATGTGCCATTGCATAAGGAGCCATAAGTATCTCAAAGCCGTTCAACCTTGGTATTAGATGCTGTTCGACATAACCCTGCCATTGGCCTTGCTGATCCTTGAATTTGTCGTAGATGTGCCTTACTGTTTCGGCTAGAAATGTCCCTGTGCCGGTGGCGGGGTCGAGTATCTGAACTTTATGGACTTTTGCCTTGGTTCCCCTGCCGGGGCCTTCAATTTGGATTTCCACCGTTGATGTGTCGGCTAAACCTTGTTGCAGTCCGAAGTCTCTTTGCAGGATTTCATTCACAGCCTGGATAATGAACTTTACTACTGGCTTTGGCGTATACCAGACACCTCGATTTTTTCTCAGGCTGGGGTTGTATGCTGACAGGAAATCCTCATAGAAATGAATCAGGGGGTCGTCATGCTGTGAGGCCTTTCCTATGCCTTCTAATACGGCTTTGATGTCTGTTGCTCTAAATGCTTCGGCGAGGTCATCCATTATCCAACTGATGCTGTCGTCTACATCCAGGCCAGCGACTGTATGGAAAAGGTTCCGCAGGAATGGATTTGTCTTAGGGATCAGCTTTGCCGCACTCTCTCTGTTGAATGCTTCGGATGAGGTGTCATGTGTTTTTGCGGCAAACATCCCGTATGCTATGGTCTGAGCATAAAGGTCGGCAAATTCAGAGGGCGTGATGTCGTGGATCAAAAAATTTTTGAAGGCATCCATCTGCCCTGTTAAAGTGCTGTCGCCGTTTTCTTTGGTTAGGGATTCCTCAAAGACTTTTGCCATTAGTTGCGCTTTGCTTGCCATGATATGAGCGAGCTTGGCAGGGGATGATATGGTTTGGGGGCTGGCATCGCCGAGAGCCTTGAGCAGGTCGTGGAACTTACCATAAGCATCCTTGAGGGGGACAAGTTTGCTGTTCTTGACTTCGCCGATACGGACAGATTCAATGATGTTGCCCTGCTTGCAGAACAGGAAGTTGAGGTAGTCTGTGAAAATTATGCTATCGAGGGCTACTTTGTAGCGGCTGAACTGCTTTTTATTGCCCTTTACCCCTTCCAGATCAGGATCGCCTATGTCTTTGGCTTCGACGTAGGCAATCGGGATGTTGTCTTTGTGCCTGAGCAGGACAAAATCAGGCGCACCGCACTCTGTGCGCCCCTGCTCGTTTGATGGGTTCAGGTGGGGAAGCAACTCTCTCAGCAATAGTGCCAAGGCTAGGCGATAGGAGTGCTCTGTGGGCTTTGGGGTGCTGTACTGGCGGTTCAGCTCGGCAATGTAAGTGACGATGGCTTCTTGGGGTGCTTGATTGTGTTTGACTACCGACATGTTCAACTCAGAGGGTGCAGAAAGGGAATTGGCGAAAAACATGGAAACTGCTCCCAATTATAGTTTACGCTATCACCTGCTGAACTTCGACAGGCAAGCCACTTGCTCACTGCCTATGCTGTCCTCTAGCCCGACTTTGACAACTGGAGGTATCGAGAGGTCACAAGTCATTGAAAACATTAGAGTGAGGTATCGAAAGTCTCCACTACATCGCTAATTTTTCGCTATACTCCCGGTGCTTGTTTAGGA
>Ga0082212_10002128_pt1 | contig 29180 bp, 37 predicted proteins | sample TergutNt197P3_FD_71548 | JGI IMG/M metagenome (GOLD analysis project Ga0082212, IMG submission 71548) | Neocapritermes taracua P3 segment gut microbial communities from Petit-Saut dam, French Guiana - Nt197 P3 | ecosystem: Host-associated > Arthropoda: Insects > Digestive system > Gut ...
AACTGGGCGAGGAGCAGCTGGCAGATGTCGCGGGCGGCTTGAGCGAAAACCGTTACGACCCAAATGTATGCAACAATACCCTTGGGCGCACGCGGTATGAGTGCGTGGGACTGGGTAAGCTGTGCTGGTGTGACCACTACAGAAAGGTTGACACAAGGAAAACCAATATTAGGGGAGCAAGAATTTATCAGCATGACTGCGCCATGGGCGCGTTCAGCTATGAAGGTTTTGAGAACGGCGCTCCGAGGGAGTAGTCAGGAAGGAAGGGATTTTGAAAATGGAACAGATCAAGTTATTCATCGAAAAAGCAAAGACCGAAAGCGAACTGATGGCGAAACTCGACGCGCTGGGCGCGAAGAATGCGGAGGCCGGTGAGTTCGTCGCCTTAGCCGCCGAACACGGCTTCATTTTTACCGCGCAAGAGTATGAAGAGGCGGTTAAATGCGGCGGGAATTGCGCCCGTTGCGGGGAACTAAACGAACAAGAACTTGACACGGTGTCGGGCGGCGGCAGCCAACACGGCGACCCTACTCAAAATCGTTACGACCCGAACGTATGCACACCGAGCCTTGGCCGCACGCGGTATGAATGTGTGGGGTTCATGAATCTGACATGGTGCGATCACTACTACATTGAGCAAATAGAATACAGCGCGAGTGGTTTTGACCCCGTATATTCCCATAAATGCGCTAAAGGGGCGTTCAACTATGTCGGATATTCGAATGGAAATCCCGGGTGATAGTAAACAGGACTATAACTCGCAAATAATAAGGAGGATTCCAAAATGGAACAGATCAAACTATTCATCGAAAAGGCAAACACCGACAGCGAGTTGCTGTCAAAGCTCGACGCGCTGGGCGCGAAGAACGCCGGAGCGGACGAGGTCATCGCCCTCGCCGCCGAGTACGGCTTTACTTTCACCGCGCAGGAGTACGAACAGGCGAAAGCCCGCGCTCACGCAAAAACGGGAGAACTGAGCGAAGAAGACCTTGACGCGGTGTCGGGCGGGATAAACCTAGGGATAACCCTAAACCGATATAATCTTAACGGCGAATGTAAAAACAGAACAATACCTGACGATAACTGCTATGGATACACGGGAGCAATCAGATGCGACCACTTCAGGGACGGGACGATTAAAAGCGGTAATGCAGATGTCCAATATTCTTACACTTGTGTGATGGGTGCGTACAACTTTCAAGGAACAAAAAGGTATGGGTACACATAAATGAAGCAAACTAAACTTTTCGCGCTCCTGCTGGCGGTATTATTTTTGTTTGCGGGGTGCGGCGGCGGGCAAAAAACGGCGCGGGACGCTGAAACGCTGCCGGACGGCTTCGTCTACATAACCGACGTTATCCCCGACGTGATTTTGGAAATCCGTTATTACAGCACCTACAACTTTGTCGGGGCGCGCGTGGACGATTATCTCTCCCCCACCGCCATTCTGTCAACCGAAGCGGCGGACGCGCTGAAACTGGCCAATGACGACCTGCGCGGGCAGGGTTACGCGCTAAAAGTCTTTGACGCATACAGGCCGCAGGGAGCGGTCAGCCATTTCATGCGCTGGGCGGCGGACGAAGACGATGTTCTAACCAAGGAATATTTCTACCCTGAGATTGATAAAAACCGAATCATCCCTGACGGCTATGTAGCGGAGCGTTCGGGTCATTCGAGAGGCAGTACGGTCGATCTGACCATTATAGATATGAAGACCGGCAAAGAAATTGATATGGGTTCGCCTTTCGATTTCTTCGGGCTGGAATCGCACCACGGGACGGCTTTGATCACACAGGAGCAGGCCGCCAACCGGCTGATCCTCAGAGGCGCGATGGAGAACGCCGGCTTCAAGATTTACGACGAGGAATGGTGGCATTATACGTTGATCGGTGAGCCGTACCCCGATACTTATTTTGACTTCCCGGTACGGTAAAAATAATGAGGGGGAACAAACATGAATCAAAATGAAAAGAAAGAGTTAAAAGAGAACAACCGTCCAAAGGAACTCTCGCCGGAAGATTTGGAAAAGGCGACAGGCGGCGCGTCATACATTCATACGGATAAGAACAATAAAACAATCACCTACCATTGCACCAACTCAAACGTAACGGACGAATTGCTTAAGTACAGCCTCGATTGGAGCAAAGCGTGCCACTACGCGGGCCTTGATACGCAAAGCTGTTATAAGTGCTGGTGCTTTTCCATGACAATAGATGATTCCGCTCAAGATTGATGTAAAATAAGGGGGGCTCAAAATGGAACAAATCAAACTATTCATCGAAAAGGCGAAGTCCGATAGCAAACTGATGACGAAACTCGACGCGCTGGGTAAGAGCGGCGCGGGAGCCGAAGAAGTCATCGCCCTTGCCGCCGAATATGGCTTCACGGTCACTGTGCAGGAGTATGAACAGGCGGCTAAATGCGGCGGGAACTGCGTCCACTGCGGGGAATTGAGCGAAGCAGACCTTGACGCGGTATCGGGCGGAGTAGGAGCAATAACACAAAACCGATACGACCCCAATGTTTGCCCGAATTTATCCCGAACAAGATATGAGTGCGTGGGGTTTTGGAGTTTGGTTTGGTGTGACCACCTAAGACACACCAAAACAGAAAAACGCGATTACCGCGACATTGTCATGTACCGATATGAATGTGCTATGGGCGCGTTTGATTACTATGCGGACGGACTAACGGGGGATCCGACACAGTTACCGTAGGAATTCAAAAAAATAGGAGGCTTTCCAAAATGGAACAGATCAAAGCGTTCATCGAAAAATCAAAGACTGACAGCGAACTGATGGCGAAACTCGACACGCTGGGCAGGAAAGGCGCGGAGGGTGTGGACGAAGCCGTCGCCTTGGCCGCCGAGTATGGCTTTACCGTCACAAAAGAAGACATGGAGGCGGCGCGCCGCCAAAACTGCCCTCATCACGGGCAACTGAGCGAGGAAGAGCTTGACGCGGTGTCGGGCGGATGGACTCAGAATCGGTATAACCCCACAGAATGCGCCAAGTACGATAAACAACATTATTGGTGCGTGGGGTTCATGGAAATGTGCCATTGCGACCATTTAAGATATGAATTGCTTGATCCAAGAACGTCTAATAAGGACGGATATTATGACACAAGAATTTCTTGTGGGTACGGTTTCTTCGACTATGTGGCTAAACTGTTTTATCAGGGATCATATTCGGGTAAGTAAAATTGCGGAACAGAATCATAATCGCAAAGATATGGGAGGATTTCAAAATGGAACAGATCAAAGCGTTCATCGAAAAAGCAAAGACCGACAGCGAACTGATGGCGAAGCTCGACGCGCTGGGCAGGAAAGGCGCGGATGGTGCGGACGAAGCCGTCGCCCTGGCCGCCGAGTATGGCTTTACCGTCACAAAAGAAGACATGGAGGCGGCGCGCCGCCAAAACTGCCCTCATCACGGGCAACTGAGCGAGGAAGAGCTTGGCGCGGTTTCGGGCGGCGGCGGCGACTTGCTTACCCAAAACCGTTATGACCCGAACGTCTGCCCGAACCTTACCCGCACAAGGTATGAATGCGTGGGTTTCCTGCGCGCTCTCTACTGCGACCACTATAAGTACAGTAACGCCGGGAAGACGCCTTCCGGGTGGGCAACCTTTTCCCATGTTTGCGCTATGGGTGCGTTCAATTATGAGGGATACGAGTTTGGTGAACCCATTCATTGACAGCCCAAAACCTAAATTCAAACCAAAAAAACAGGAGGACTCTCAAACATGGAACAGATCAAACTATTCATCGAAAAGGCGAAGTCCGACAACGAACTGATGGCGAAACTCGACGCGCTGGGCAGGAAAGGCGCGGAGGGTGTGGATGAAGTCGTCGCCTTGGCCGCCGAGTATGGCTTTACCGTCACAAAAGAGGACATAGAAACGGCGCGTCGCCAAAACTGCCCTCATCACGGGCAACTGAGCGAGGAAGAGCTTGGCGCGGTGTCGGGCGGGGCGACCCAAAACCGCTACAATCCGAACGTATGCAAACCGGGATTTATGTATATGCCCAAGGGAAATGGGTGTGATAACGGTCTTTTTGATATGTGGTGCGACCACTACAGAAGAGAATTTGAAGGGTATTTTGGCGATCATAATCTTGAAGCGTACCGTCATAAGTGCGTTATGGGTGCGTTCAATTATTTAAGCAACAGTAACGGTACAAGCTGGTACGGGAAATAGCCATATTGCCAAATAAGGAGGATTCCAAAATGGAACAAATCAAAGCGATGCTTGACGAGCTGTCAAATGACGAGATTTTTGCCAAGAAAATGCAAACGCTTATGCAAAACAACGATGTTGCCGCGATTATCGCGGCGGCAAGTAAAAAAGGCTTTGTTTTTACCGAGACCGATTGGCAGGCGTATTTAGACTGGGCCAAAAAGGTAGGCCGGCAAAGCGGGGAAATTTCGCCGGATGAAATGGAAAATATTACGGGCGGAGCCGGCGGCGATGTAGGGAACGTAAATATCGGCGGCTGTTGGTTCTTCGCTTCCGGCAACGCGGAAATGAAAGACGGACGTATGCGAAAAAGATGCAGGCAATATGCGTGTAAAACGAATCTGCTCGGTGCAATGGCCGGCACGAGTTGGAACCAATGCGGGTGCTTTGGCACGGATCGGTGTAAAGGCAACTGGCATTACGAGGAAGGTTGCCCTTAGTGACCGGCGGATCATAACAAATACCACAAAAATAAGGAGGATTCCCAAATGGAACAGATCAAACTATTCATCGAAAAGGCAAACACCGACAGCGAACTGATGGCGAAGCTCGACACGCTGGGCAAGAGCGGCGCGGGAGCCGAAGAAGTCGTCGCCCTCGCCGCCGAATATGGCTTCACAGTTACAAATGCGGATGTAGAGGCGGACTGCCACCAGAACTGCCCTCATCACGGGCAACTGAGCGAGGAAGAGCTTGACGCGGTGTCGGGCGGCGGCGACATGCTTACCCAAAACCGTTATGACCCGGACGTCTGCCCGAATCTTACACGCTCAAGGTATGAATGCGTGGGATTTTTGAACTGGTGCTGGTGTGACCATCATAGGGCGTATAGGCTGACTGACCATTCGGGTTCGTGGGACCATCAATATCGGTATGTTTGCGCTATGGGTGCATATGACTATTACGGAAACGACGCGGGTTATCCCCTACCCTAACCTCAACCATAAAAAACGCAAAAAGCAAGGGGGTTGTTTACATAAAAAATATGAAAACAAACCGTTTTGACGTTTTTCCAAAAGCGGCAACTAAAAAAGGAGGCTTTGCAAATGGATGAGAACAAAAAACTGGGCGAGGAGCAGTTAGGGGAAGTTTCGGGCGGGGCGACCCAAAACCGCCATGATCCAAAATCATGCGTGAACCTTACCCGCACAAAGTATGAGTGCGTGGGGTTATTAACCACATGCTGGTGCGACCACTACAGAAGAACTGATACCGGAGCGAAGAAAGGACGGGTGTTCCTGTACCGGCATGATTGCGCGATGGGCGCGTTCAGTTACGAAGGCGACGTCAACGGAACGCCGACGGATCAAATTCAAGTTTAAGGGGTATGAGATATGGAGGCTAAGAAAAAGCTCTCAACCCGTATGATGGCAATCAACGCCATACTCATCGCCGTGATGATTGTTATGATGGTGACGCCGCTTGGCAGACTGCCGCTGCCCTTAGTCAGCGTGACAATCGCGCATATTCCGATTTTAGTAACCGTGATTGTCTTTGGGCTTTATTCGGGGTTGATTGTGGCGTTCGCCTTTGGAATCACCAGTTTATTACTTGCGTTGGCGGCGCCAAGTTCCCTCTTAGACCCGTTTTTTGTCAATCCGCTGATTTCGGTTCTGCCGCGTATGCTGATTCCGGTCACGACGTTTTTGACCTATCGCGGGTTATCGGCGCTTTTGAAAAAATGGCCGAAAAGCGACGCGGTTTCAGCCGCCGTCAGCATAGTGGTCGGAAACCTGACAAATACATTCGGCGTATATACCATGCTGTATTTAATTTACGCCAAATCTATTTTTGAAACGACCGGGGAATCGGCAATGTCACTTATTATCACGGCAGTTTCCACATCCACGTTCATCAAGTGCGTTGTGGTTGTGATTATTACAACTCCGCTTGTACTTGTTTTGAAACGAGTGGAAAAAGGAAAGGTTTAATATGAAGAATACACGTAAAATATCATTGGTTTTAATCAGTTTACTGCTCCTGCTCATTTTTCCCACCGGTTGCGGCAATACCGCCCCGACCGCCGAAATCGTGATTTTTCACACGAACGACACCCACGGGCGGATTGTCGGCAACGAGTGGGATGTTATCGGGATTGACCGCATTGCGGCAATCTATAAAAACACGCCGAACGCCCTGTTAGTGGACGCCGGCGACGCTTTCCATGGTCTGCCGGCGGCGACTCTCGGAAAAGGCGCGGACATTGCCACTCTGATGACCGAGGCCGGGTATGACGCGATGGTCATCGGCAACCATGAGTTCAACTACGGCTGGGAACGCCTTGTTGAACTGCGTGAGATAGCCGGGTTTCCCCTTCTCGCATCCAATGTCACCAAAGACGGCACCCCGTTTTTGGACGACACCGTGATACTGGAAGTAAACGGCGTGAAAATCGGGCTGTTCGGCATTACGACCGAAGCGACGGCGGCCGGCTCCGCTATGCCCGAATATGTGAGAGGACTTGATTTTGCAGACCCGGTTACAACCGCCCGTGAAAAAGCCGCAAATTTGAAAAAACAAGGCGTTCATGTCATTGTCGCCCTCTGTCACTTGGGCGACGAACCGTACAGCGGAACGCTTTCTACAGATATTGCCCGGGTCGTGCCGGACATTGATGTAATTATCGACGGACACAGCCATTCGGAACTACCCAAAGGACGCACGGAAAATGGCGTTTTAATCGCACAAACAGGACAGCATGGCAACACTCTCGGTAAAGTAACCGTTTCGCTGGAAAAGGGAAAAATCACCGCAAAAACCGCCACGCTTATCGGGTTTGAGGAAGCACAGGACACCGCCCCCGATGAAACTGTCGCGGTGAAAATGGCCGAAATGGAAGCGGGTTATGAAACGTTGCTCGGTGAAACCGTGGGCGAATCTAAGGCAGAAATGTCAAGTGAAGAAGCCCCCGGCGTTCGTACACAGGAAATGCCGCTCGGCAATTTTGTGGCCGACGCTTACCGTGAAATCGCCGATGTTGACATTGCCGTTACCAACGGCGGCGGTCTGCGCGCCGACATCGTGCCGGGTTTCATTACAAAACGCGATGTAATCAGCATACTCCCATTCGGCAATACGCTGATGGTCAAGACCGTCACCCCCGCCATATTGCGAGAGGCGTTGGAAAACAGCGTGAGCGGCATTGTCACGGATGGCGAGGGAAACATCGACCATGATGAATCCGCCCAGGGACGTTTTTTACAGGTGTCAGGTTTCAGCTTCGTGTATGACCCGGCCGCCCCGGAGGGCCAGCGTGTTGTGTCAATTACGTTAGATGACGGCAGGGCGTTAGCGTTGGATGATACCGTTACAGAGCTTACCCTCGCAAGCAACAACTATGTCATGTCCGGCGGCGGCGGGTATGCCATGCTCGGCGATCTGCCCGTCTTGCGTGAGCTTGGCGCGGAAGACGAGGCTCTTGCCGAGTATATCAAAAAGCAGTCCCCGATTGAAGTCCCAGCAGTGGGAAGGATTAACGAGAAAAATTTGGCTTCGGTGATGCGGACTTACGCCGATTATATCGGCAACAGCTCGAAAATCGCCGTGGAAGCGGGAGACGCCTTCGGTGATGTAAGCTGTGATGTATTCAAGACGGAGGCAAAAGAATACCCGACCGTGGAGGATATGCTTGCAGCCCTGCTCACAGGGGATGTTGACGCCGCGCTTCTCAGCAACGGTTCCTCACGTCTGATTATGGACAGCGGAAATTATCCCGATTTCGAGTATTTGCTCGTCCCGGAAGATGTGTATATCAACCGTGCCGCGCCTGTTTTCCATACAGAAGAATTACGGGACAAATATAACGAATGGTTCGCGGGGCTGTCCGCCGATGGAACATGGCAAGAGATTGTTGACCGCTGGATCGGCGCGCCACTACCGAAACAGGAGAATATTCCTCAATTCGAGTTGAGCGGTGAAAACGGCGTTCTGAAAATGTGCGACACCGGCAGTTACGCTCCGCTGACTTACTTTGATGATAACGGCAAACTCGCCGGCTTCAACGTGGATATGATGAGCCGTTTCGCGCAGTATATGGGAATGGCTCTTGAAATAGAGGTTGTCCCGTATGAGGAGATTGCCGGTTATGTGGCGGACGGTAAAGCGGACATGAGCGCGTGTACGTTGGCGATGACAAACGAACGTGCCGCCAACATGATTTTCGGCGAACCCAGCACAATTACACAAGCGGTGTTGATTGTGAAAAAGTAACAGAGGAGTGATTTGTTTGAAAAAGGCTGTTTTAATTCTGTTGTGCCTGTGCGTGCTGCTGTCAGGATGCGCTTCGGAAAAACCGGGTACATACAGCAATGAGCATAAAATCCCATATCCCCCCGGCATGGAACTGGAAGGCGCGGCGGGCGTTGACCGCCAGTTTGACGTGCCAAACTCAAAATATTACCCGGCGCTTGACTTCTACAACATGAAGTCCAGCGGCAGCCTGACCATACTGGAAAACTTCAAAACCTTCCAGCAGACCACCGAGTTTACCTGCGGCCCCGCCTGTGTTGTAATGCTGCTTGAATACTACGGGATGTACGACGGCCAAGGCGACAGAGAACTGTATGAGCTTCGGGAAAACAAAGAGCGTCCCGAATCCATGCTGAAGGATTTGATGATAATGCTTGAATCCTTTGGAGATTGGGATATGGTTTCCACTTATGACTTAGAAGATCCGTCCGAAATGCCCATTGACTTGATACTCAACAGTCTAAAGGAAGGAAGGCCTGTGCTGTTCGGCGACGACGACTGGGGCGGCCATTGGCGGATAATCATCGGTTATGACGATATGGGCGATGACATTGAGGCCAATGATGTATTGATTGTCGCCGATCCGTATGACACCACCAGCCACAATCAGGACGGGTACACCGTTATATCTTTTGAGAGACTGTATTACAACTGGAGCAATCGGTACGATCCGGACTTTACGCATAATCTTTTTTTAATCGCTTCGCCGGCGCGATAAGAAAGAGACACAGATGCCGGTGCCATGAAAATAGATATGCTGTCGGTATCCGGGCATAAGCTCGGCGCGCCTAAACAAGTCATATCTCGCGGCAAAAGGAGGTGGTGTCGTGAGCCTGTTCATGTTGGCGGTAGATAGATCAGTTGAGGTGTCAGCAAAGGAGCAAACCGGCTGGATGAAAGTCGGCGTATCCACTGTCCGCGTTGACACCATGGAAGAAGCAATCGAACTGCTTCAAAGGAGGTCGTTCATTTTTACGGCCATAAACGCGGACAATATCGACTACAAGCCGCTCCTGGGCGAAATGCGAAATGTATCTCCATCTCCAATTTTCATCATAACCTCTAACTTTACCATCGAGGATCAAACAGAGGCATTGAGGCTCGGCGCCAATGGTTACACGCGATTTAATGAGGATGTAGATGCAAATGTGATGTCTGCGTTGGCGTTGATCAAGAGATATAACGAGCATTACGCAAACCATACGATCCACAGGACCGTGTTGATCCATGGAAACCTTGTCGTGTCAACAATTTCAAGGAAGGCGTACATCCATAGCCAGGAAATCAAACTCACGACGAAGGAATTCGACTTGCTCCAAATGCTGATGACGCACCCGGAGCAGGTTTATACATACGCGCAGCTTTTCGAGCATATTTGGGGAGACGCGGAAAGCTATGGCGCGCGAGAGATTGTCTGGGCCTGTATGCACAGGCTGCGCGAAAAACTGAAAGCAGATCCGATCATACACAACTATATCAGGACCGTACAGGACGTCGGCTATTCTTTTGACCCGGACGATTGACCTTCGGCACTCTCCAACTTATATTGTTCTGGTTGCAGCTCAGCTATATTTGCTATAGCGAGTTGCTTTGTTTTTTGCAGGGACTTGGCATACTGGAAAATCTTTTGAGCGCCGTCCGCAGAGTCTTCTTCTACATAAGCAATGAGGTAGTCTACCAGACGGATCATGCCCCGGTTCAGGCTTGGGATGGCTCTTCGCAAGGGAGAAAGCTCCTGCTCTTCCGGGTAGAAAGACTCATCAAATCCGTCGGGCAGTTTGACCTGCTTTATAGATGGATGGTACGCGAGCGCCATCTGATTCTCAATATCGGGGTACTCGTTTTTCAGCTCGGACAGGACCACGGCGGCCATGTGATTGAACTTCCCGTGGCTGCCGACGATGAACAATCTGACTCCTTCCTCCGTGATGTGCCTGCGGATCGTGTTTACAAGCAGCGGCCGGAGCGATGCGGGAATCTTCTCCTGGCCGAGGAAAAAGCATCTTTGGTTCATAATTTTGGCTCCATCGCATATTTACCAGACTCAGACGGGAAAATATACTGTAATATTTACAACCGTCCATCATGCGTTATCGTCATTATACCGCACACAGTATAGAATGTCCATTAGGGGTGTGTTGTATGATGGAAGTCGTCATGTCCGACGTCGGGCAGCGAATCAATATGCTTAGAAAAGAATTGCGTCTGTCTCAGGAAGAACTCGCGGAGAGAGCTGATATCAGCAAACAGACGGTTTCGGTGATCGAAGGCGGGAAGCGCGAGATCCTTGCCTCCAATATCGCCAGGATCGCGGATGCGTTGGGCGTCAGTACGGACTATCTGCTCTTCGGTACGCGCACCGAGCCGGATATCGCGCGGCTGGACCGCAAGATTCTGACCTTGACGGACCAACAGTACAAATTCATAGAGACAATGGTCAACGGTTTCGTCGAGGTATGCAAAAAATAATCCACGTCTCATCATAGAGCATTGCCCGTGACACGGCAATGCTCTATGCTTATTTGTAAAGCAACTGGAGGTTTTGGCTCTCTTGTGATATACTCAATGGCATGAGTGATTATCGGAGGACACGGGAACTATGCGAAACAGATTCAAGCAAGCCAGGGAGGAGCGGGGTCTTACCGCTGTCAGGCTGGCGGAGATATTGGAGGTCGATCCCACCACCATCAGCAACTGGGAGGCCGGCCGCCGTCAGGTCACGCCGGACAATCTCCTGCGGATGGCGGACGTTCTGGGTTTCACGGCGGATTATCTACTGGGTCATGATTTCATCCCGGTATCCCAGACGGAGCCGGTCCCGATAGAGTCGCTGCGTGCATTACACGGGCAGCCGGTCTGGACGGCGGCCCATGGCTGGATGCTGGTGAATGGTAGCAAATCATCGTTCGTGCTGCACGATCTCAGTCTGCTCGCGTTCGATGAGGTCCAAGAAGATATTTACATCATCCCGCCCGCATTATCGTTTTCTCTCAGAGGCGCGAAGAAGCCGCTTGCGATAGAAGCGGTCTTAGAGCGCGAGAAAATCTGGCTTGAGCCGATTTCATCCGACCCAAGCCTGGCGGCGGAGCTGCGCGGGTGGTATCACCTGTACGATCACCGGCTGGCCGCCAACGAGTTCGGCAACCGATTTTATCTGAATACCTACGGCGTGAAATGGCTGGCGTTCGACGAAGTCTTTTAGTTAATACAAAAGGGAGATGCGGGCAATGGAGAAAACAGCGTATGAGGTCATTCAAATCGACGGGAGCAGCTGGCGCATTGAGGAGAACGGTGTGCGCTCGTTCCTCTTTGCAGGCGCGGATATAGCCCTGCTGGTGGATACCGGCTTCGGCTCCGACGACTTAAAAGCTGTCATCGGCGGTCTGACAGACCTGCCGATCATGCTGGTCAACACCCACGCGGACGGCGACCACTTCGGCTGCAACAAGCAGTTTGACAAAGCCTTCCTGCACCCGGATGACTTTGACCGCTACACAGCGAAAGCCGGCAAAGACGCGGCCGTGGAGGCGCTGCTGGAGGGTGATGTGATCGGCCTCGGCAACCGGCGCTTTGAAGTGATACACATCCCCGGCCATACACCCGGCAGCGTCGCGCTGCTGGACGCGGAGAACCGGGTCTTGATCTCAGGGGACAGCGTGCAGGCCGGCATGGTCTTCATGTTCGGCCCGGGCCGGGACATCGACGCCTACATAGCCAGTATGGAGAAACTGCTTGCCATGGGGGACCGTTTTGATACCGTATACCCGTCCCACGGGCCGTTCCCGGTGAAAGCCGGCATCCTCGGCGGCCTGATCAGCGGGGCGCGGGACGTGAAGAACAGAAAGGTCCCAGGAATGAAAGCCCCGTATGAGACGGACGCCATGCTGTACGATGTGGGCGTGGCAAAGTTTCTATATTGAGCATCATGGGCAACCGTATGCTGACCGTTGATCGCCTTAACCACGGCGGGATCATGGCGAACTACCGATGCACCGCCGCGTGCCTCCACTGTTTATATGCTTGTTCCCCAACGAGGACAGACGGATACATCACCCAAGAAACCGCCAAGTCAGTATGCGAGCTGCTGCGCGCCGGAGGCTGCCGGTCGGTTCATATCGGCGGCGGCGAGCCGTTTATAGACTTTGACGGATTACTGACTCTTGTCCAAACTGCGACCGAGTCCGGCGTCACGGTGGAGTACATCGAAACCAACGCCTATTGGGCGGCAGACAAGCCGCAGGTCGTTCCGCGTCTGAATGAACTGTTACGGGCCGGCGCGGATACCCTCTGCATTTCGCTGGATCCGTTCCATGCGGAATACGTCCCATTCGATCTGCCGCTGTCCCTGGCCAAAACGTGCCAAGCCGCCGGCTTCCGATACTTCTTGTGGCAGGACAAGTACCTGCCGGCGCTGTCCAAACTGACGCCGGGAAAAGCATACAGCCGGACGGAACTGGAGCTGCTTATTTCCCCGCAATACATCCTCGAAACGGCGCGTGGCTACGGCCTGCACCTGGGCGGCCGGGCCATCGGCATTGAGGCGGAATATACCGCACTCAAACCCGCGGAGTCTGTCATGGATGCCAAGCCATGCGGAGGGCTGCTGTCCGGCGGCCATTTCCATGTTGACCTGTACGGACGATTCATTCCGCCGGGCTGCACGGGCATCACCATCCCGCTGGAGGTAGCTATACAGGGCATCCCGGAGGGCAAGTATCCGGCGTTTGAAGCGTTGCTGAACGGCGGATCGGCGGAGCTGCTGCGGTACGCGCGGGCGTTGGGGTTCGCCGAGGACCCGGCGGGGTATCCGTCCGGCTGCGCCCTCTGCTTCCATGTCCGGCGCTGGCTCAGTGAACACGCGCCGAGCCCGGAGCTGGACGCGGAGCATTACGACGAGTCGATGAAATACTGGTAGGTTCCCGCAGGTAGAATCAATATTTGCGTTTTCAGACTGAGTATGGTAAAATACAGTCGAATAATCTGCGGGAGGACTTGATTGTGAACAAATCCGAGCTGGTCGCCGCCGTCGCCGACAAGGCGGGCATGACAAAGAAAGACGCCGAAAAGGCCATAGAAGCGACCTTTGGCGTCATCACCGAGGAACTGAAGAACGACGGTAAAGTCCAACTGGTCGGCTTCGGGTCTTTCGAGGTAAAGAGCCGCGCCGCCCGCGTGGGCCGTAACCCCAGAACCGGGGAGCAGACGCAGATTGCCGCGACGAAGGCGCCGGTATTCAAGGCCGGCAAATCGCTCAAGGATACCGTCAACGGCTGACCTGACACCGGGACATCCTGTTATAAACTAAAAAGAGCCTGACGGCTTCACAGGAAACCGTCAGGTTTTGGCGCGTTTGTAGGGGTAACCGTCACAGCAGGCTGTTGATCTCATCCTCCAGCGCCCGGATACCGTCCATCAACTCCTGATAGTCTGGTTTTTCCCCATATATCATGCCCTGCATGTGTCCGTAATCATCTTCCAGGCTCTTCAGGCAATGGGCCGGCGGCATGAGTTTCATGGTCCCCGGCACGGCATACTCGTACCCGGCCCATGAGCGGGGATAGAACTTGCGCTTGAAGGCAACCACTCGTTTCAGCAAATTCAGGTCCGCAAAAGCCGTTTCCTTGACCCATGACCCGGCCAGGTAGTACACATCGAAATAATGGCGGGAATACCGCGGCGGCATGAGGTTGCCTACCGGCCTGTTGGCCTCATGGTGCAGTATGGTGGCCTTTTCCCAGAATGTACGCTCCGGCAGGACAGTCAGCGCGCTTGTTGAAGGATTGGTAAACAGATGCGGATACTGTTCCGCGGCATACGGCATGATCTCTCTATCTGCCGCGGGCGTCCACGCGGCCAGCGCGCCGATTTCCAAGCGGATTTTCTGTAGTATGTAAAGATCGGTGAACTCCTGGGGATATGTGAACAGAATGGTCTGACCGTCTTCGGCATCCTGCTCGATCTGAGCGTCAGCCCCCAATTCCGAAGACACATCCGCCCGGATCACCGGCACAACTTCATCCCGCAGGAAAGCGGCCGTCCTCTCGTTGGCTTCCTTATTAAACCGATCTTGTTTTGTGTTGGAGCGTGGTTCCCACGGCTCATCCGCGCCGTATCCCAAGACGCGCCAATCCAGAATCAGATCAATATCTTCAGAAAACCGCTGGATCAGATTATATGCTTTGGATAGACTGGTCCCGCCTTTGAAGGCCAGCCGGTTCTTCCATTTGCAGCAACGGAACAGGTAATCCAGCGTCCAACACACCCAAAAGTCTTTTTCGACCATGGCGACCGTCAGACCGGCCTTCTTTGCAGTACCCGCAAACAGTTCCTGCCTGTCCGCAGAGGTTAGCTTTGCCACATTCCTCATGTCGCTGACACCCCATTGCATATTTTCTTGACCGCCTCGTAGACCCATGCAGTCATATACTTCCCGTCCTGGAGGATCGCGGTCTTTTCCTCTGCGGTCATCAACTTGGCGATTCTTCTCATATACGCATCGTCAAGCCTGTTTCTCCCGATTGCCTTAATGGCCTGGACCAAGAGCGCTGTTTTATATGGCAGATTGGAAATATCTTTCTTCACGGTACGATTGAACCGGATGATGGTGTTATCCATAGGATACTCTTTGTTGGTTCCATCGCTCACATAGGTCCATTCCGCGGGGACTTGGGTAGATAAGCCCAACTGGTTCAATGCGGTATCTCCGTTGGGCACGATCGACCAGCTATGCTTCCGCGCCAATGCCAGCGCCACTTTATGCGGGGATGTTGCCACATTCTCGTTCAAGAAGGTACTATATTTCGGATACTCATAGACGCCCCAGATGACACGGCGGATCAAGCCATCCTCCTCAAGCCGGGACAGGGTTTTGCTGATAGAGCCGCTGTTGGCGATATCCCGGAAATCGGAAGCGACAAAAACTGTGCCGCCTTCCGATCCCTTAATCCTATCACTGATTTGTTCTAATGGACTTGCACTGTTCACGCTACTCACCTCGTCATAAATAGTATATACTATTTATGACCGTTTTGCAAGCGATTTATTCATTGGCTATTCGCGTCATCGCATAAACACAACCGCAATCACCTGCTCCCGCCCGACAAACGGATCCTCCCACATGCGGGAGTCGATGGAGTCATCCCCGTTGTCGCCCAGCATGAAGTAGCAGCCGTCCGGGACTGTGAGTACCCGGGTATAGCTCTCCTCATCCATGGACGGAGCCAGTCTGGTATCGTCGAGGTAAATCACTTCCCCAGGCACACCGGCGACCCTCTTCACCTGCATGACTCCCTCGCGCCGGAAGACCAGGATGTCGCCGCGGCGGATCTCGCCGATGATCCTACGCCCAAAGACCAAGGTCTCAGCTTTGATCGTCGGCTCCATGGACACGGAGGGGACGTACCCCACAAAGAACACGAACCGAAACAGCGTAAAAATACAAAGGCCGCACAACACAGGTGCGGCCCAGTTTTTGATCAGCTTTTTCATATTGCCTCCCGAAACGCCAGGATGGCCGGGTCGCTCTTGAGAAACGCCCGCGCCTTAGAGATCCAGGCGGCGACATTGTTGGCGGACGCGCCGCCCATCAGCTCGCCGATCTCCCGGCAGGTGTAGCCGTTGGCCAGCAGGCGGAGCGCGTCGATGCCCTTGGCCGTGACGCCGGTTGCTTTGGATCGGGCTCTGTCAAGGATGTCGCCCAGGTCGGAAGAAGTATTATATACTTCATCTCTTGGCGGCATCAGACTGAGAACGGTTTCGGTGTCCGTAATAATTTCACCGCGCCTCACCGTCGCGTAATCCAGAGCGTTGTATATCTCGTTGCGGATGGCTATGTACGCATAGGTGCTGAACTTGTTATTCCCGGGCCTGTACTTCCCGGCGGCCTTGCTGAGCCCCAGGCAGCCGATCTGGAAGATGTCCTGATAGGTGAACAATCCGATCCGGTTGACGTCCCGGACATTGTCCCGGATGACCGTGCCCACGAGGCCCATGTTTTCTTCCACCAGCACCTGCTGTTCTCTATTGAGCGGCATAGGTTACGCCTCCTCTCGCGGCCGTTGCCGGCCGGCGGGTGTTCTTCAGCCTTCCGTTCCATGTCTCCATGAGCTTCTTGCTTTCGCTTATGATGAGAGTGCAGTAGTATTCGCTCAGGTATCCGATGTGCGCCTGGGAGAGCGGGCTCTGCAGCGTAAAGGCCAGCCAGCCGTAGGCGCCCTCTTTTGTCATCAGCCCGGACTCGTGTAGCTTGTCGAAGTGCTGATGGGTCGTCCGGCGCAGCGCCCGGAGTTTGGCGTCGGCCAGGGCGCCCACCGGGATGATGGTCCCCGGATGCACGCGGACATAGGCGTCACAGGCCGGATACCGGGCGCAGACATAGAGTTTTGTATCGCGGCTGTTGTCCCTGTAGATACCGTCCGCGCTTCTGAGATGGACCGGGCTGCCGCAGTACGGGCAGCGCCTGTTCTCGGGCGCGCCGCCCATTCCCTTTCTTCTTTTTGTTCTTTTCATGTGGTTGTCACCTCCAGATAGTCAGAAAAAGCCGGAAGACTGCTAAAAATAACAATACAGAGTCAAGCGCCAGTCATAGTGGTGTCTCAGACCTGGCAATCGACTCTGTACGATATTTAGCAGCCTTCCGGCTTGTTTGTTCAAAGGCCCGCGCTATTGGGGACCGCTCAGTGTGCGCGAATCCGTCCCGCGTCCACCCCCCACCGGGAATGTAGTGACGAAAGGAGCTCTTCATTCGTGCGGGAGCCTGAGCGCGTGACCTCTGCTATGGTTATAGTATAACATAAGCCGAGCGCCTTGTCAAGACATAATGAAAAGAATATATAATATTATTATGTAAATTTTCATATCGTCATGGCCAGTCCTTCTCAGTCTGACAGTTTACTCATCGTCATAATAACCTTCATCTTCGTAATCACTCTCCCGGCGTTTTTTCAAGTACATATAAACCCCAAGCGCGCCGCCGCCTATCAAAATCCCGCCGAGGAACAGCAGGACATATAGACCTGGACTCCCGCCTTCGGGCGCGGCCGGGCTGTCCGTGGGGGCGGGCGCGGCGGTGGGCTCTGGCGTTGGTTCAATCGGCTGCACGGGGGCGGGCGCCTCGGCCTCCCGGGATATCAGTCTGAGCGTATAGGTTTTGCTGCCGCCCAGGTCCATCGTGAGTACGCCGGAAGCGTCCGCCGTGACCGGAACAGGAAATACGCCGGTATCGAGCTTCAGCTCGAACTCGGCTCCCGCCCATTGAGCGCCCAGCTCCAGGACCAGTTTATCCGGCTGCGCCGTAATCTTGAGCTCGGAGCCGTCGGTGTCGGCATAGGCAGTGGGCACGGAAACGCACATGGCCAGAACCAGAGCCGCGGCCGCGAAAAGCCGGACTGCGCCATTCTTAATCAAAGTCTTCACCTCTCGTAGAGGCGGGGCGTGTTAAAGCAACGCCCCGCCTAATTATGATGTTATCTTGCCGTGGTCATGTGGGTGATGGCGCCCCAGATGCGGTTGGACTCGTTGTTGATGCCGATGATCCGCACCGTGACCCGGGACCCTCTGGGCGGCCTGCCCCGTTTGGGATAGGAGCAAAGGCAGTCGATGCCGCCGTCTAAAGAGACGAAGACGCCGTTGGTATCCACCATGCTTACCGTGCCGACGTACCGGCTGCCGGCGACATATTTCCGAAGGGCCTTCTCGTAAGGGTTCTCGGTGGCCTGCTTAACCGACGCGGTGACCCGGATGTTGCTGCGGTCGGCGCGGTCGATCTCCAGGATTTTCACCAGCACGCGCTGGCCGGGCTGGAACTGGGCGGCGGCGTCCACGCCCCGCTGATAACTCAGCTCCCGGAGCGGTATGTACGTCTCCACGCCGAACAGATCCACAAAGATGCCCGCACGGATGACCGAGACGACCCGGGCCTCGGCGTTCAGCCCTTCATAGAGCCGGTTGTTCCCGTCCCGGTCGGTGCCGAAGTAGTATTCTTTGCGCTTGGACGCCATGGCCTCCAGGCGGCTGGCTGCGGCGATGCCGGATTTGTCCACGCCCTTGACGATATAGTCTACCTCGGCGCCCAGGCGCTTGGTGACCATGTAGTGCATCACGTCGGCCGGGGACCGGTCGCGGAAGTCCGCGGGCGGCTCCACCGCTTCCGAGGCGGGGATGATGACCTTGAAATCCCCGTGGTAAATGACTGCGTATGACAGTTCGGGGTTCTCCGCCGACCGCTCTACGCCCTGGATCGTGCCGGATAAAACCTTCTTGCCTTTCATGGACTCGACCAGGTCTAATAAATCGTTGTTGCGCTTGTCGGCCGACGTCTCTACGCTGCGGGTTTCGTCGATGGAGATCACAGTGTTGGCGCGGGTCCTGCGCCTGGACGCGGGGGTAATAACTTTCTCAGGCGTGCCGTCAGACTGAGACGGGTCGCCGGCGGTTCCGGGGTTCTCATCATTTTTCTTTCGCCTGCGAGGTTTTTTCTCCGGTTCCGGGGGTGTTTCATTTTCGCCGTCCACTGTCCCGTCCGGACCGGGAACCGGAGCGGCTTCGCCGCCGCCGGCCGCGGCGACCTCCGGGTCGGGCCCCGGGTCTTGGCCATCTTCAGGATTCACATCGGGCTCAGTCTGGGGTGCGGCGGCGTTTTCGCCGCTCTCCGCCATGAAAGCCTCCATCTCGGGATCGGTATGGGTTTCGGGTGTTTCCTGCGGGTTGACCACGCTCTCGTCAGCGGGATCAACGGGGGTGTTCTTTCTGGGCATTGAAAAGTCCTCCTCTTGTTTTTTGTGGGTATTTAACGGGTCGCCGTCGCAATGGGGAGCGTCAGAAATCCTCCGGCGGGTCTGAGTCACCGGCGGGCCCGCCGCCGGGGCTGTGCATGGATAGATCCGCGAGTTCCGCGAGCCCTTCATCGGGCGTATCGCTTAGACTGGCGTCCGGCGGGCCGGTGCTTGGCTGGTAAAGATAATGGTCCTCGGATAAGAGTGCAGCCGGATTAGAGTTTACATACAGATTCCCGTCCAACTCAAACGGGTTGTCGTGGTTTTCCCGCGGCGCCTCTGATGACGGTTCTTTCGGGGGCTTCTTGGATGTTTTACCTGCCTGCGGTTTGAATGATTCTAATATTTGCGCGTAGTCCGGGGTTTTAGTCCGCCCGCCGGCTCTGTCAGACTGAGAATTGTTATTAGGATTATCTAACCTGCCCGAATGTTGTGTTTGAATCTCCGTCTCAGTCTGGTATAGCGGGGGTTGGGTTAGAATTTCAGGTTTACTCAAGCGATTTTCAATCTCAGTCTGGGGGAGGCATGTTTTTCTTTCTGGAAAGTAATCAAATACGCTTGATTTAACCATCCGCTTCGCGTAGGGGTGCCCGGTGAAGTCGAACTTGTCGGCGCGTAAAATCTTTTCGCCCCGGATGATGATTAGCATCTCGTTGTTCGGGAGCCGGAACACCTCGTCGGGCGTGAGTAGCCTGCGCTTGCCAAGCCCCGCGCTTTCCCGGTACTGGGGGATGATCTGGGCGACGGCAATGGTCTGCTTGACGACCATGGTGGACCGCACATCTACGGTCATGTCGCCGCTTCGGGCCGAGATAAATTCCGCGGTCTGCTCCTCCGTGCAGCCGAGCATGACCTGGGTGTCGCAGTTGCCGATGATTTCGGCCCATTGCTCGTCGGGGTATCGGTTCTTGAACTGGGCGAGGCTTTGCACCACATGGCAGCATTGAATCAGCCGGGAGCGGCAGACCGAGAGCCGGCGCGGGTAGGTATCCAGCGCGCCCACATTGTTGAACTCATCGAAAACGATGTTCACGGGGACTTCGCAGCGCTGGCTGGGGGTGCTGTCGGCGTAGCGGGCCAATTTTATAAACAGGAACGAAAAAAAGAGCGATGAGATGAACTCGGTAGAGCTCTCCTGGTCGCTTAGAATCACGAAGTACGCGCACTTGGTCTTGCCCGGCTCGGATAAGTCAAGCTCGTGCCTGCTGGTGATGTTTTTTATGCTCTGGTTTTGCAGTACCTGAAGCCGCGTCCCCAGACCGAGAACGATGCCCGCCCGGACGGTGTCGCTGGATTGCGCGAAGAGGTTATAGGGCGCTTTTGCCGGATGGGTGACCGGCAGTTTGTCGAAGATGGCGCTCAGGCTCTTCTCGGTATTCTGCGTGAGCATCTGGTAAACCGCCGGGAGGTGCTTCATGTCCGGGCTCCGGGAAGCGTCCTGGTCCACATAGAGGATCAAACTTTTCAGCAGGTTGCCCTCCCCGTTGTCCCAGAAGTGGTCGGCCTTGCCTTTGCCGGTGTTGGAGATGATGACGTTGGTCAGGATTTGAGCCATCATGGTGTCGCCCTCCAGGTCGGCCATGCAGTTCCAGGAGTCGCTGTGGTCCGGGTTGGTCAAGTTGAAGACCCTCACCTTGTAGCCTTTCCGGCGGAACATTTCGGCCGTGTCGCTGTACAGCTCACCTTTTGGATCGGTGCAGATCACGGATTCACCGCGCTTTAAGCTCTGGAACAGGTAGGGGCGGATGATGGCCCTGGACTTCATGGTGCCGCTGGCGCCGAATACGCAGAGATGCTTATTGAGCATGGTGTCGGCTGGCAGGCATACGAGGGAGCCGCCCTTTTTGCCCAATATGATGCCCTCGGCTTTATCCGGGGTCGTGACCTCAAGGACGTTTTTCATTTCTTTCGAGGTCATCCAACCGGCAGTGCCGTAAGTACCGGCCTTGCTGCGGACGAAATTGCGGTCGTCCATGTCTTTGTTTTTGAACTTGTCGTGGAGCTTGATGTAGACGACGATGGCCGCGGCCGCGGTAATCATGATACAGATTCCCGTGAGGCCGTCGCCGGTGAAGGCGTTGCCCAGGCAGCGCAGAAAGGCGAAGCTGACCGGGGGCATCTCCGCTCCGCCCATCATACCGTCGTTGGCCATGAAGTCCCTGTAGCCGGCGATCATTTGGCCAAGCAAGCCGCCCAGGTACAGCGCCGCAATGAGTCCCAGTATGACGGCGATGACGATTCCGGCCCCGCGCCGCGGATTGTCTGCTTTCAATGGCATCACTCCTTGCATAAGCGTCCGGTTAGATTAACCCGAGCGCTTTTAATACCGCCGGCATCTCTATCGGTTTCAATCTGACAGAGCCGCCTAAGTAGTTATTCAAAAACTCAACCTGCCAGGGGAAGCAAATCACTTCATATGACCCGCTTTCAGTTTGCAGGGTTGCGCGGAACCTGATCAGCCGGGCGATGTCGCCGTCCAGATGGGATAAGATAAACTGATTATTGCTCGTGGCGTCGTGTTCGATGGAGCTGTGGCCGCGGCGCCGCATGTTTGGCTTGAACAAAACGCTCATCAACCGCTCATTCCAGTCTGGGAGTGTGAGGATTCTGAGCAAATCAATCCCGTTCTGATTTAGCGGGATAAAATGAACGCTCTGATAGATTTTGTCAAAGCGGGATTGACGCTTTGGACTCTTGTCAGACTCAAGCAGAGTTTGCAGCGCGATGCTTTCATCAGCGCCCAGCAACAGCGCCGACGTCACTTCGTCGAGGCTCGCGTTCATCCTCACAATTTCAGACAGTTCCTGTCTGGCCTTGAGTTCACCGAACCCGCTCCACTTCATGACGGCGCTGCGGGTATTATAGACAGCGTAAGCGCCACCCGGATAGAACAGCAAACCGGCTATGCGTGTAAAGCTGGTCTTGTTCAGCTCCGCCTCAAAGATTTTCTTGAAGTTGCGAGCCACATAGTAACTGGGCGCCCTTGGCACGATGGGGCGTATGGTCTTCTTCTGCAACCTCGGCAATACATACGGCGCGGTTTCCACTCCCGCCATCATGCACAAGGCAATCGCCTCACCGATGCGGTGGTTGCGCCAGATGTTATACTGGTTGCCGGTGAATCTGTTGTCCGGGAATGAAGCCAGATAATGCCCAAGCGCGTCCGGGTGAAGCTCATTCAGTATCTCAAGAGCATTCTTGTTCAGCCTCACGGTTCGGTTGCCGCCCCTGCCGCTCACATGGAACAGCCGGGTTGTGAGTTTAGTGTCATCAGATAACCGGATGTTTTGAACAGCTTCCATCTTATGAACCATCGCCTTGACGGTCCGCACATCACCAAGAACACCCAATGATTGCGCCGGATATTCGCCCGATACCGAGAGCAGGCGCAACAGTTGATACACATGACTGCCGGGGCGCACTGTTATCACAGCGGCCACCTCCGCTCTGTTGGTTTTGCGTTCATATGACTGCTCTCTTCAACGTAAAGGCTCTGTCTCAGGTATGTAGAAAACCTTGATTTCCCAATGCTTTCAACCGGCTGAACTCGTATGTATCCTGAAGAGAGCGAAAATGGGGCCGGGATACACACCTTTTTCGGGGGTTCACGGGCGGTCCTCATACAGAATCACCCCCTTGCCGTCATACGATTTTGCGTTCAGTATCCACGACTCAAACTCACGCCGAGGAACCACGAAAACCTCGGTTCTGTTTTCATCCCCGGCCGCGCTGCAATAGTGGTGCGCGCAGCGGAGCGGCGAGTCGTCGAAGAGGACGTAGAGGGCTACGGCATCGACAACCGCGTTCAGTTCGATATTGTCGTGATCCCTGTATTGGCGCTCCGGCCGGTCGCGCCGGTAGACATGGCGGAAGATGATTACGCAATCGGTATAACGCACCGGTTCCCTGCCGCGATGAAACCGGCTCAATGTCAAATACAGAACTTCCCGGATATAATCGGCGGAGCCCTTTGACTTTTTCGGCAACAGCGCCGGGATGACAACGCCGAACCAACCCTGGGCGGTAAAGCCTATCTGTACAGGTACATTGTTAGTGATGTGCCGGTCTATGGATTTTGATGCCTGCGGGTGGCCGGTATAAGCTGGCAGCTGCCTGGCGGTCAGCGTGAGTTTTTCGGCGGCGTCCGCAAAATTATACGCTTCGAGGTACGCGCCGGTCACATCACCGGCAAACAACTTGAGTTTCACCGCCTCGATAGACCTTTGCGCTTTCTGAAGCTGCTTTTCCGCGCGGGCTATCTCCGCTTCAAAGGGGGAAACCTGCTCGTTGCTGCTCATCGGATATCACCGTCCTTATAAAAAATAACGTCCGGCTCGTCTTTGCCGGCGTAGTCAACCATGGCAAAGAGGCAGGGCGCTCTCGGAAGTTTTAGGTCGCGGGCCATCGTGATATGGGGGAGGACGAAGATGTATTTCAATTCCTCCTCCGGCTGTAAGAGCCGGATCAGATGCTGTTCGCCCTCGTACAACACGACGATCTCATATCCCATTTCCTCTTTGAGAAAAAAGAGCTGGGACGGATAAGAGGCCGGATAGTGGGCCATGGGCTCCACTTTATCTATGAACTTGAGCAGGACCCAAACCGCCAGTATGATCCGCTGATCGGGCTGGCCCATCGGGTCGGCGCCAAGATAGTAGCCGCCGCGGACATCCGAAATCAAAAACTGCTGTTTCAGATTGCGGATTATCTTTTCGGCTGTCTTCGGCGTTTTATCCTTCAGCAGGCGGATCACCTGTGTTTTGGTCAACGCCCCGTATTGTGTGAGCCATCTCAGGACGTATTGCTCATCTTGAAGAAGCACTGGTATCACCTCGCTTTGTACGCGCTTCATAATGCGTATTTTTATCAAAAAGCGTTTTCTGCGCTTTTTACGTTTTCGCCCGGCTTTCGCAAATCCGGCGTCCTTTCCGGCTAAACCATGCGGTTTTTGTATACGAGCAGCACGCTGTCCAGTTCGCTGATCAGACAGCGCACGATCTCATTGTCAAAATGGTCTGTGTGGTCGTTCAGATACTGGATGGTTTCCGTGACCCCCCAAGACGGTTTATAGGCCCGGCGCGAGAGCAGCGCGTCAAAAACGTCGGCGATGGAAATAAGCCTCGCGTATGGATTCATATCGCTGCCGGGCATCCGCAGGTATCCGCTGCCGTCCAGCCGCTCATGGTGTTCTTTGGCCACAGCGGCGGCCACCATCAACAGCCCGACGGCTTCCATGAGCCTTGCGTGGCCGGCCTCGGTATGGTTTTTTACAGCTGTGAACTCCTCCGGCGTCAGGGGACCCTGTTTGTTCAGTATTGCAGGCGGGATCGCCGTCTTGCCGATGTCGTGAAACAGCGCCGCCTGCTCGATTTCGCCCGCTTCTTTTTTGTTGTAGCCATATGCAAGGGCGATGATTTTGCTGATGGAAGATACGTTCCGGCTGTGCTTGAAGTTCGCGTCCACCATCAGCTGCTCAATGATCGTCATACTTGAGTTCCCCTCCGTTTGCTTCAGATTTTTCACTGGTGCGTTCGTAAAGCAGCGCCGCCAGCTCGGCCCGGTCTGTCGTTATCATCTGCTGCTCGGTCTTATTGGTCTTCACGACCACCGGCACTTTGTTGTTGTTATTCGAGATCAGCGCCTCCCCGCGCTCAAACTGGGTGATGCTCCGTATCTCGGTGCGGGACAGCTTCAAAACCTCCTGCACATGCTTGGCCTCATCGGGCTCCAGGTTCAGGATGATCTTGTTTTTGGAGTTGTTGATGATGGCGCGGCCGTATTTGCCGTCCTCCAGACCGAAAAAGTCCGATAAGTCCTGGGTTGCCGCGATGGCGCCGCCGCCGTAGCCGCGGATGATCTTGAAAATCTCCAAACAGAACTCCGCGGCCTGCTTGTTGGAAGAAGCGCCGATGAGCTGCCATATCTCGTCGATGAACACCGCTTTGCGCTTGGTACGGTCGGCCTTGATGTTGTCCCAGACAAAGTCCAGGGCAATCATCATGCCGACAGGGAGCAGCTTGCCTTTGAGGTCGGAGATATCCAAAACGATATAGCCGTTGTTCAGATCCACGTTGGTCTGCTGGTTGAAGCTCTGGGCGGAGCCGGTGACGAACCGGCTGACGATGGCGGCGATCCGGGCCGTCATCTGATTTTCCGTGAGGTGACGGTGCAGGTCGCCCAGTATGGGCATGACCTTCGGCAAGCCCGATTCCAAATCGTCGGTCAGCGTGTCGTTGTCGTGGGTGATGCCGAACTCGTTGTAAGTCTTGATCAGCGCCTCGTCCAGCATCTGCTCCTCCTCGTTGCTCATGTCCGGGATCAGCAGGGAGAAGAAAATCAATAGCTGCTGAATCTTCCGGGCCAGCAGCGAGTCGGTATCGGAATAGTCGATTTCGTCAATCAGCTCCATGGCCGGGGAGATGGTCTTGCGGATCTCCATGACATTGATGCAGTGGGGCGACCCGGAGGATATTTTGATGAACTCGCCGCCGATCCGGTTGCAGGCGCGCTTGAACTCGTGCCCTTTCAGCGGCGCCAGGATATAACACTGAATACCCCGCATCCGCATACGGAGGGCCATGGTCTGCATGGTAAACGTCTTCCCGCTGCCCGATGTGCCGAGCAAAGTCATGTTCGCGTTTTTGTTGATCCGGGTATTGAACAGGTCGATAATGCAGAGGGAGTTGTTGTGCCGGTTGATACCGAGCAGGATCCCGTTGTCGTCGGACAGCTCGAAGCTGGTAAACATATAGGTGGACGCGGCGCCGCTGGTCAGAATGTTGCGCTGGGTTTTCTTTTCCAGGTTTGGGTCGATGCTCAAAAACGGCATGACCGAGCGAAGCGCGGCCTCCTGCTGAAAGCCGCAGTCCCGGACGTGCATATCCATTGATTTCAGCAGGTCGGTCATCTGCTGCTTGCGCCAGTTGAGTTCGTCATAGGTGTTGGCCGAGACGGTGACGAAGATCGACATATAAAACAGATCCTCATTGTGATTGGAAATACAGTTCTTGATGAAGTAGCCGGCTTGGATCGCGCCGGTCAGCTCCTCATAGTCCGTGCTGGTATCCTGCATCCCTCTCAGCTTGGTGCGGTTGAGCCGGATGCGCTGGGCCACCTTGTCCAGCGTCTTGCTCCGTATCTCCCGTTTCAGATGGACGTCTATATCTACACCCTCCCCAGCGTTGATCAACGCGGACATCCAGCCGGCCCGCACAAGGTTGGGGTATCCGTCTTTTCGTATATACAGAAACGAGTAATAGACGCCGTCCATTACGATGTAGTTGTGGTGCGTGAAGTCGATGCCCCGGGGAGCGATGAAGTTGACCGCTTTGATGGGCGGGATGGGGTCAAGCCCGATGGTTTTCTTCTTGGCGGCCATGGTGTCAAAGACGATCCGATCCAGCCGGGATGATAACGGTTCCTCGGTGCAGGATTTTCGGTTGAAGAACATATACAGCATCTCTGCGGCGAAAGCGTCTTCGTCCGCCGGCTGCACAACGGCGTTGCCGCATTGCATGAAGTAGGTCTTGGCGTTTTGCGCCGCCGTATGGATGATGCTGTGAATTTCGGCGTAGCTCTGGCCCAGTTGGCGGCGGCCCGCCAGCGGCTCATACTGGAAAATCAAAAAGAAGCGCCTTGTCAGCGCTTCCCGGCTCCCCACGTCTTTGATGAGCTTGATGTATTCCTCGCCCAGCTTCCGGCACTGCTCGTTTGTCTCCTGCCCCAGTTCCTCCCGTACCATGGAGATATGCTTGTCGGAGTTAGCTTTGCGGGTGACGGACTTGAACTGGAGCCGCATGGGCGATATTTTGAGCCAGCTCGCAAAGGAAGAAATGATGTTGAACTGCTCCTCCTCAGACCGGAGCAAAAAGTTGATGGGCTCGATCTCCAGTATCTTGATATACCGGCCGTCGGTGGTCTCGACAATGCCGTTGCGGATTTCTTTGAGCGGGATATAGTCCTGGGAAAACTCAACTCTCTCAGCGGGCCCTGAGCCGGCCTTTCGCCGGCTTCCTTGCTGCTTGTTCATATCGGTAACCAATCCTCCTCAGGTGAAGTTTTCTGCGGCGAAGCCAATGGCGGGCCATATGGTAAAGAAACTGCATGAGCGAATCGCCGCCGATGCCCATCAGCCCGATCACGGCGACCGGCAGCAATATCACAGTCATAACGATTACCTTTGCCAAACCCGGCATACCGGCCCACATCAGAAGCGGGTATCCAATCAGAAATAGAAGGACCGCCGTCTCCACGGTGTTGCGGGTCTCCAGCATACCGCCGAACAGTTTCCCTGAGTCTGTGTAATTGGCCGGGATGGCGTACACGTTGTTAAACTCTTTGTCTTCCATCTCTTAATCCCCCCAGTCAACGCCGTTCGGGCGCCGGTAGTGTTTTACATAGGTCGGCGAGTTGAGGATCACGCCCGTCCCGCTGGCGCAATGGACCCACAGCAGGTTGCCGCCGGCGTCCTTGCCCGCGTACAGCAGCACATGGTTGACAGCCACCGTTCCCGGTTGTGCCATGAAGCCGAGATCCCCGGGCAGAAGCTGATCCTTTGTGATGGCCGTCGAGGTGTCCCACTGGCTCCAGCTGCCCGCGTGAAGGCTCACGCCCAGGGCCGTTTTATAGACCCAGTCTGTGAAGCCGGAGCAATCGAGCCCGAACGGCCGGATCGTCCCGGTGCTGCTGGAGCCGGCGGATGTGACCAGCTTCGGCGTGTTCCATTCGTCGTTCCAGCCGGCGGCGGACTTGCCGCCCCAGAAGTAGGGCACGCGCCCCACAAGGGAAAGAGCGGCCTCCATTAGTTTCTTGCGGGTTTCACTGCAATCCAGGCTCGCTAAAAAGGCCGCCAGCTCCGTGTCTGTGATCGGCGGCACGGAACCGCCGGTGATGGTCCCGTACATGGTCAGCTTCAGCGACATCGCCATGTTGCTGACCGCTTCGCCGCAGGTGATGTTGAATTGGCTGTATACGGCCGATGTGTCGATAGCGAAAGCGGAGATGATCACGGACTGGTCGAAGGGATGAATGGTGCATTCCACAAAAGAGATGGTTTCCGTGACCGGTTCGCTGTCTTCGTCTTCGGCCGGGATTGTGATTGTGGTTTCCTTGACCACATAGGTAACCGGGAACATCTGAGACTTCACGGCTCCCAGTTTATTGATCATGTCCGGCCGGGTGGTCCCCCGCTGTTCCATGGACATGGAATAGGCGGCCAGGACATAGCAGGTATCATACTCCGCCGACGTGAGGCCGTGGTTGATAAGTGCCTCCATGGAGTATTCGTAATTGTACCCGCCGTCGGCGATGATGCGTTCCACCTCCGCCATGGCGTAGTCGTAACCTGCTGTGACACAGCCTGAAACGATGACTGACAACTCCTCAAACTGGACATACATATCTGTGGAAGCGGCCGGATCGACCGTCGCCGGGTCTGTGCGGAAGATGCTGTTAAAGAGTATGGACGGCAAGCTGACCACCATAGCGCCCAGGAACATAAGCATCAGGCATACAAAAATAAGTATCTTAAACAGCGTGTGCCGCATGGCCCATGCCGCCGCTATAACCGCGCCCCACGGGCCGCCCGCCGCCGTGCCGGTGGCAATCTCGGCCACCGCCTTGCCGCCCTCGACGCCGGCCTTAACTGTGGCCGCCGCCGCGTTGGCCGTGGCCTCGGCCCCTTTTGCAGCCGCCTGGGCGCCAAGCTCGGCGCCTTTGGACGCCGCCTGCTGCGCGCCTGCCTGGCTGAACTGTTTCCCGGCATCCGCTATGTTTTTCGCGGCTTGGCCAAAATTATCGGAGCCGTCTCCGATTTGCTGCTGATGATCAGACAAGTTTTTCACCTCGCTTCAGAGAACGGGAGGCGCATCCGCATCGGACGCGCCTCCCGCCGTGGTCATTGCTTTCTTCTCGGCGGGT